>Ga0194132_10003364_pt1 | contig 28565 bp, 30 predicted proteins | sample TA2KigOf80mmetaG_FD_148612 | JGI IMG/M metagenome (GOLD analysis project Ga0194132, IMG submission 148612) | Freshwater microbial communities from Lake Tanganyika, Tanzania - TA2015054 Kigoma Offshore 80m | ecosystem: Environmental > Aquatic > Freshwater > Lake | place: Tanzania: Lake...
CCTGAGCTGGCTCGCGGTCTACGTGTCGCGCAGCGCCAAGAACGTGGCGGTGTCGACTGCTGGGTAGGCCCGCGTCATCACGGCCGTCCCCGTGTCCACCTGAGCGCCCTTCGAGCGCGGTGTAGAATCGCCGCGCGTTCATGGCTGCGTCGCTGGACGATATCCGCTCGATCGAGGAAGCGTTTTGGATCCTGTGCGGTCGCGCCGGCAGTCGAATCGAGGTGCGCGACGTCGCTCGCGATCTCACCGTGGAACGGTGGCGGACCCTCCGCCTGCGCCTGCTCTCGTCACCGGAGTTTCTACGCGTCCGCCGCGCCTGGACGTCTGGAGCCGAGGCGTACGAGGACCCGACCGCCGTCGAGCGCGCGCTCGGCGCCCTCGGATCGGCGGAGCACTTCGTGTCACGCGCGTACGAGTGTCTTCTGGGTCGGCCGGCGGATCCGAGCGGGCACCGACACTACGTCGACGCCCTCGTGGCCGGCGACCGCAGGATCGACATCTTGCGGGCGCTCGGTCGATCGGAGGAGTTCGAGGCGCATCACAGGGCGCTCGCCCCGCAGAGCGGTGGACGGCTCCGCGACACGCAGCTGTGCGAGCTGGCGAACCCGGCCAAGTGGGACAATGACGAGTGGCTCGCCATCCTGCGCGATCTCGGCCTCTCGGACGACACGCTGGCGATGCATCGCAAGCCGTACGAGTTCGCGCAGCTCGTCTACGGCTGCCGCCGACTCGGCGGGCTCGGCCCAGGCAGTCGCGTCTTGAGCGTCGGCGCGGGCCACGAGCTCGTGCTCTACTGGCTCGCCAATCATGTGGCGCATGTCGTCGCGACCGACATGTACGAGGGCGTCTGGCAGTCCGCACAGGGGCGCGAGGGCAGCCCGGATGTGCTGAACGATCCCGATGAGTACGCCCCATTCCCCTATCGTCGCGACCGTCTGACTTTCCTGCGCATGGACGGCCGGCGGCTCGCGTTCCGCGACGGCGTCTTCGACATCGTCTACTCGCTCTCCTCGATCGAGCACTTCGGCGGGTTAGCCGGGGCCCTCGCGACGATGCGAGAGATGACGCGGGTGCTGAAGCCGTCCGGGCTCCTCGTGCTGGCGACGGAGTACGTGCTGGAGGGCCCTCCCCACGAGGAGACCTTTCTACCGGCGGAATTCGCCGCATTGATCGATCAACCCGGCCTCGCGCTGGTGCAACCCTTCGACGACTCGGTCTATCGGCGCTACGAGCACACGCCGATTGATCTCTATCGAAACCCGTATCAGACGCCACACATGGTCGTTCGCTTCGACGACACAGTCTTCACCACCGCCATGGTGTTCCTGCGCAAACAGCCATGACCTGCATGCGGTGCTCGTCTCACGGGCACGCGACGTAGACGTCCCGCCAGAAGCCATGGCTGGCACCACGGCCTGACAGTGCGCCAGACGAGTCCCAGGCGCTCTACGGCCGGTACTTCACGATGCACCAGATCGCGCGAACGCCGTCCTTCCAGCCGATCTTCTTGCCTTCGGCATAGGTCCGACCCGCATACGAGATCCCGACTTCGTAAATGCGGCACCTGGTCGCGGCGATCTTGGCCGTGATTTCAGGCTCGAACCCGAAACGCTCCTCTTCGATCGCGATGTTCTGAATGATCTCGCGCCGGAAGACCTTGTAGCAGGTCTCCATGTCCGTCAGGTTCAGATTCGTGAACGCGTTCGACAGCAGGGTGAGGGCGCGGTTGCCGAGGTAGTGCCAGAAGTACAGCACCCGGTGCGACTCGCCACCGACGAACCTGGAGCCGTAGACCACATCGGCCTTGCCGTCAACGATGGGCGCGAGGAGCTTGCCGTACTCGGCGGGGTCGTACTCGAGATCGGCGTCCTGGATGATGACCACGTCGCCGCTGGCGGCGGAGATCCCGGTCCGGAGCGCCGCGCCCTTGCCCCGGTTGACGGGATGACGCAGGAGGCGCACGTTCGGTGTTCCAGCGAGCGTCGCGAGACGCTCGGGCGTCGCGTCGGTCGACGCATCGTCAACGATGATGACTTCCTTGTCGAACGGAGTGGCCTGGACCCGAGCCACGACCTCGAGGATCGTGGTCTGCTCGTTGTAGGCGGGAATCACGATGGACAGCTTCATGGGTGTCACGGCGTCGCGGAGCGGCGGTGTCACTGGCTGTCGGACGTGACGCCCCAGGGAGGGACGCTCGCGGTTGGAGTCGACGGTAGCTCGAGTGTGCCCCGCAGCGCCACGAAGAACGCGTCCGCGATTCGAGCGAGTCCGTCCGCGTTCGGGTGAAGCCCGTCCCGATCCAGCAAGGCAAGGTTTCCGCCAAACGCCTGGTGCACATCGACGAGCGTGACGCCCTCGGCCGCAGCAAGCGCGCGGATGCGGTCGTTCATCGAAGTGACCAGGCTCGCGCCGAATCGGCTGCCCCGCGGCTTGCTCGGATCGATGGGCGGGATCGTGGCGAGATACGGTCTGATGTTCCTGCTGCGTGCGTCGCTGAGCATCGCGCGGAGATTATCAATCGCAGGCTGAATCTGAGTGGGATTGGCCGTCGAGAGGTCGTTGGTTCCTTCCATGATGAGCACGGACTCATAGAGGCGTGTCCCGAGCAGCTCACTGAAACGAGTCAGCGTCGCTGCGTCCCCTGCCCACTCTCCGCCTCGACCTGCGTTGGCAACCTGCAGGGCCTGCGTCGTGTACCTGGACGCCAGCTGCTGCTGCAACACGAGTGGATATGCCTTGTCCACCAGCACGATAGGCCAGGGCGTCGTCGGGGCAAGGGTCACCGTGTTTCCATCCTCACCAAGCGTGATGCTGTCACCGAAGGCGACGAACTTCGTCAGTCGGATACGCACCGGCGGCTGCACGATGACCGCGAAATGGCATGTCGACGAACGTTGCTGCGCGTCAACGGCCGCACACGTGACCGATGTGGTACCCAATCCAAACGACGAGCCGCTTGCCGGCGAGCAGCTGGTGGTCACGGGTGGGGTGCCACCGACAACGGTCGGCGAGCCGTACACCACACGAAGCGCAGTTCCGGTCGGTGACACGAGGCTGACGGCGCCTGGACACGCAACTTGGGGTCCGATCGGAGGCGTCGGACCGCTTGGGCTCTTTGCGCAGGCCGCGATTGCACTCAGGGCAATCAGGGTGATCACGCGATTCAACACTCGCAACCGCTCCGACTGGTAACCTCAGCGGCCATCACAATAGCACCGCCGTCCCGGAACGGACGATTCGCTCGGCGGGGACGGAATGGTCGAGCCGACTGGTCCGCTCCACCTCACGGCGTCACGAACGACTGCGCCGTGTGCCGTTCCCCGATCATCGACCACCAAGGACGCTGCGTGCACCGCGGCCGGCGGGATCAGTGCCGCCGCCAATCAAAGGAGCTGTGAAGAAGCTCTGGGGTATCGCCCAGGGACCTTGCGTGACACCGTCGACGGCACGAACGGTCCAAAAGTACTGCTTCCCGCTCAGGAGTACGCCCCCCGGCACCTGAAACGCCGTCGACGTCGATTGCTCCGGCACGGGCCACACGCCGATGCTTGGCGTAAACCCGACGTTGTCGGCGATGACCACTTGATACGTGAGCGGCCCCACTGTTCCCGTGCTCGGGGCGTTTATGAAGGTGAGGAGCGGCGTCGGCGAGCTGACCGTGACGCCATCGATCGGTGCGATCGGCGTCGGCGTGCCGATGACAACGGGGACGTAGACCTCGAAGAAGGAAGCCGGCGAGAACGTGCCGCTGTTGGCTCCGTCTTGCGCTCGGGCGCGCCAATAGTACGTTCGGCCGGCGGCCAGCGCCTGCGGAAGGCGAAACGACGTCCGACCCGAGGCGCCCGGCGACACGTTGTCGCGCGTCAAGACCTTGTTCGCAAAGGAGACATCGGAGGCGATCTCGAAGAGATAGCTGAGCGGACGGACGCCGGAGCTCGTGGCGTTGTCGATGGTCAGCGTGACGGGCTGCTGCGCCACGGGGATGCGCGCGCCACTCAGCGGCTCCACGACTCGCGGCGTCGTGATGGTGACGCCCGGAATCGGTCCGGCCACGGTCGGACTGAGCGGATTCTCGCTCTTCTGCACCTCGCACCCCGCGAGGAATGCGGCGGCTCCGAGAGCTCCGAGTCGCAATGTGGGGCGACACCTCATCCAGACGCAGACGTGACCGAGCATGGCTCCCGCGGGATTCGGCCTATTCTAGGACGATCCGGACCTGACAGCCCAGGCGCCTAGTGTCAGCTGAGCTGCTGTCGACCCGCGCGGGGATGAAGGCCGCGTCGGCTCGGACCGTCAGGGCCACGGTGCTCGCTGCCGACGCGTGCGGCAGCGGGAAGACCACTTCCCGCGTTTCTTCTGCCGCCAACTCGAGGTGCTGGTGTTGGCCGTTCATGGAGACGGACACGCGCGTCCGGCTCGGTCCGACATGAAGGACCAGCCGCAATGAGCCGGCTCCGGCCGGGGCCACGAGGACGGTGGTCTGCTCCGTGCCGCGCGTCCAGAACACGCCGTGCTCGGGAAACGCGTTGTGATCCAGGTACGCAAGGTGCCCGCCGTTCTCACCGAGGGGCTCGATCGCGCGGACGTGCTCCGCGCGGCGGGGGGGGTCGATGAGCTTCAGAACCTCGGCCGCCACGTGCACACGACGCACACGCAACGCGGTCTCCCGATCGGTCAGCCGGACCCACACCTCGGGGGCGCCGACCGGCAAATCCACCGTGACTGCGGTGGGATTGGCCAATGGAGCCTCGACGCGGCGAAGCGACAGCTCCCCTGGCAGCAGGATGTCGAGGGCTCCCTGCCCGGGCCGTATGCCCTCGAACCACACCTGCACGGCGTATCGGCCTGGCGGCAGTGCAAGCGCATCGGTCACGCGACCGAGCGAATCGAGGTCGCGACCAGTCGCCCGATCAACCACGATGGTGGCTCTCGCCTGCCAAGCTGCCGGCGACAGCCGCTCGAAGCTCGTGTAATCGAACGCCCTCGCGCGGATCGGATCGAACCTGTTCAGCAGCGCCAACGTCCCGCGACTGGAGGAGGCGGCACGCACGTTGGCCGGGACGGCGCCCACCAACAACGCCGCTGCGAGGATGAATCCCAGGACCCCGGCCGACGCGGTCCAGACCCACGCTCGCCCGATCCGTGCCGCCAGCCCGCTTGCCCCGATCGCGGCCCCGAGCGCGGCCAACCACGGCAGCAGCAGCCACGCCGGTTGGCGCCAGTCCAGCTCCGTGAAGGTCGGGACGACGGCCGCCAGCGGCGCACTCCCCTGCCCCGCCAGGAGGAGTCGCGAGAAGCCGTGCGGCACGCTGTAGAGCCACAGCGCTCGCGGGTCGACCACGCCAAATGCCGCGATCGCGACGCTGAGTGCCACGGTGACGCCGACGAGCCCCGCCCACCACTGCCCTGTGGCCTGCAGAACGGCCAGAGCCAGGGCCGGCGCGAGAAGCGGCACCACCGGAACGAGAAACCGCGCGGGCGCGCTCGATCCCCCCCACCACATGTATAGCCGGGCCGAGCTCAGAATGAACAGCACGGCCACCAACGCCGGAACGATGACCGTGGGGCTCCGCCTCCCCCACCACAGACCAAGGGCGGCAAGCCCGTAGACGGGGGCGTAGACGAGAAGGCCGAACTTCTGATCGAAGAAGGTTCCGAGGAGGCTGCGTGGAAGGTTCTCGATGCGCACGAACTGCGCCGCGTAGGCGCCATACGGCGCCTGCGGATCGAGGGTGCCGTACACCACGACGAAGAAGCCAAGCCAGGCGATGCCGGACAGCGCAATCGGCGCAAGGCACGCAAGGGCCGCCCTCCAACGGGTGCGGAGGGCGACCACGAGCATCGCCGTCAGGCACCCGAGAAACACACTGAATTTCGTGTGGAACCACGGCAGCACGGCGAGCACGGCGCCGCGCCACGCCCACATACGGGCCGGTTCCGCGTCAGCCTCGATCCACCAGCGCATCGCCCACGCCACGACGGCGGCACCGGCGACCTCGGGATAGAGCGCCCAGGCATGCGGGACAAAGGGGACCGTCATCGTGACGGCCGCCCAGACGACCCATCCGACCGCCGGTCCCGCGATTCTCATGGCGACCAGCAAGACTGCGACGCCCGCCAACGCGGAAAGGGCCGCCGCGGTCAGCAGCGCTCCTTTGGCGCCCCACACGAGGTAGCCCGGGGCGATCAGCGCCGCGAGGCCGGGTGCGTGTATCGAGTAGATCTCACCGTTCCGCCCCCGCTGCAGGTAATCGGGTCGAAGGTTGCCACTGAAGAACGACTCGTAGTCGCGACGCGCGTGGTTGTTCTCGATCTTCAGATCACCATCGGCCAGAAGGCTGTGCGCGATGACCAGATAGTGAGGCTCGTCCCCTCCGAGACCCACGCTTGCGAGCGACCGCAGGCCCAGGACCGCGTACAGCGCGAACGACACGACGGCGGCCGTGCGCCACCCGGGCATCCACCGAAGCGGGCGCGGACGGAGGCTGGCGGCGAAGCGCGCCAGGCAGCCGAGGACGGCCAGGACCGCGAACGCCCAGCGCAGCGGCCCTGCCAGTACCAGGACGAGTGGCCACCGGTCGCCCACCCATGGCCAATACGGCAGCGTCCAGATCCAGAACGCGTTGAGCGGCGCGAGTACGTTCGCGACGTGCGCGAGGCGATCTGGCCGGCGCCAGGTCACCAGCACGAGCGCCGCAGCCGCCGCGGTCGCCGCAAGTCCGATCCGGGCGAGGGTGTACATCGGCCCGAACACCGCCACACGCTGTGCCTGTCGCGTCCAGCTCACGACGTGGACCGAGGCGGGAATCAGCCAGATTGCGACTCCGAGCGCGAGGCACGCCCCGAGAACCGTGATGGCCGCCAGAGCCGTTCGCCCGGGTCGATGCGCGGTTGCTGGGTCGGTCATTCAGAGGCTGGCTTCCTCAGCACGGCCATGTAGTGCGCCGAAAGCTCACGAAGGGCCGATCGCTCGAGCCATCGCTCGACGGGACCGAGCGCACGCATCACGAAGGCCGGGGTGAACTCGGGGAGGAACGTGAAGTAATGGACGGACTCGATCGGCGCGCTGGTGTAGTGCCCGAGCTCGTTCGGCAGCAGCCAACGCTCGACACCTTCATCGATGCAGTTGAGCGATGGGAATACGTATCCCATGTAGAAGCGGAAGAAGACGTTGCGGGTGTTGATCTCGTGCAGGAAGAACAGGCCTCCTGGACGAAGAATCCGCATGATCTCAACGTGGGCGCGGCGCTGCTCGTCGACGCTCGACAGATGGTGCAGCACGTTGATGGCGTAGGCGAAGTCGAAGCTGCCGTCCGGCGCCGGAATCGACAACGCCGACCCCACGCGCGTGAGTCGCGCGTCGCCGAGGTTCCGAGCCGCGAGCGCGACCTGACCGGCGGCGCTATCGATGCCCGTGACGTCGAACCCGAGCGCACGCATCCGGCCCACGTACCAGCCCTGGCCACAGCCGATATCCAGCCCCCGCCGACCCACGCCCCGCGTCTTCAAGACCTCAGCCATCAATCCGGTCTTCGTGTGGAGCAGCGCCAGCCGTCGCGCTTCGGGAATCTGGACGTCATACGAACCGGCGATGGCATCGAAGTGGTCGTCATCACGCATCGATGATGAGCGGTAGTGCACGAGCAGGAATACCGCGCCCACCGCCATGGCCAGACCGGCCGTCGCCAGGCGGACGCCGAACGTCAGCGTCGCCGCGCCGGACGGCGTCATCCCGAGCTGCATCAATCCATCCGTCAGCTGGCCACCGGCCACGACGACACCGCCTGGAGCGAGATGCGTCGCCCCCGCCAGGGTGGACCTGGCGAACAGCTCGATGGCCTGCGCCGGGCTCAGAGTCGCCTCGATGATCGCCGCAGAGGCCCAGAGCGCGCACCCAGGCAGCATCCAGACGATCAGAGACACGCCGAACGCGGTCGCCCACGTCCGACGTCGCGCCAATCGCCAGCCGAGAGCCGGTACGCCGGTCCGCTCCCCCCACAGACGCCGGAGCGCGGCGCCAAGCGATTCGACGACGCCTCGACGAGCGGCGCCCGAGCCGAGCAGGATCGCGGCGGGCAGCAGGCCGGCGATCGCCCAATCGAGTCGCTCCCGCGCGATCGCGACCACACCGACGATGGCGGCAACCGCCACCCCATCCAGAAGCCGTTCCCAGATGGTCACCAGCGTCGTCGTGAGGGGCGGCACGCCACCACGGGCCTTGAGGACGTGCGCTCGGACCGCGATCTCGCCGAGAAGAAGGGGCGCGAGCAGCAGGCTCAGCCCCGAGAAATATCCGATGTAGGCGTCGCGAATCGGGATCCGCGTCTCGCAGCGCCGCAGCAGGAACACCCAGCGCAGCGCCCGGAGCGCGAGGCTCGCCATCGTGACCGCGCACGCCGCAAGGAGGCCCAACCAGAAGCGCACGCCGATCTGGCCAGGACCGGCGTCGCGCTGCGCGAGGATGAGGACGGTCGCGGTCATGCCCGTGAGCAAGACCGCCGCGGCCGATCCGGACACGAGCAGCCAGATCACCGCCCGCGGCGACCGCGGGGCGACGGCTGTCAGCGAGGTGGGTGGCATACGCCTCCCCACACCCCGACTGCACGCGAACCGCGTTGGCCGGTGCCACAGGACGACTGCAGCACTCGAACCGCACGCATCACACGCGGCGCAGCTCGCGCGGAGGAGGCGCAGCGGTGATCGACTCTCGAACCTCGCGAATCACGTAGGTCTGCTTGTCTTGCGATTCGTGGTACGTCCTCGATTGCAGCTCCGCCAGCAATCCGAGCGTAATGAGCTGGACGCCCGTGATGACGAGCAGGAAGCCGAACCAGAGCAACGGACGGTTGGCAATCGACTGATTGCCGAAGAGCCGCAGGTAGGCGAGCCAGCCCGTGACGCCAAGTCCCACCAGGAGCATCGGCAACCCAACCGACCCGAACATCTGCAGCGGCCTGGTCGAGTAGCTCAGGAGAAACTTGACGGTCAGCAGATCGAGCATGACGCGAATCGTTCTCGAGATGCCGTACTTCGAGTGCCCGTGAAGACGCGGCCGATGATGGACAACGGCCTCCGCAATGGCGACGCCTTGCTCGCTCGCAATGGCAGGGATGAACCGATGCATCTCGCCGTACAGCTTGAGCGGCTTCACCACTTCGGCGCGAAACACCTTGAGCGAGCATCCGTAGTCATGGAGCCGCACGCCGGTCGCCTTCGAGATGAGCCAATTGGCCACCATGGACGGCACGCGCCGGGAGATCCAGTTGTCTTTCCGCTCCCGCCGCCACCCGCAGACGATGTCCAAGTCGTCGGCCTCGAGCCGTTTCACGAGCTGCGGGATGTCCTGCGGATCATTCTGCAGATCGCCGTCCGACGTGACGATGAGCCGGCCACGGGCGCCCGCGAAGCCCGCCGCGAAGGCGGCCGTCTGCCCGAAGTTGCGTCGGAACCGGATGATGCGCAGCCGCGGATCCTCGGCCTGCAGCCTGGCGAGGATCGCGAAGCTATCGTCGGTGCTCCCATCGTCCACGAGGAGGATCTCGAACGAACGGCCCCACCGCTCGAGCGTGTCCACGAGCTCGCGGCAGAGCGTTTCCAGGCTCTCCGCCTCGTTGTGAACGGGAACGACGACGCTCAACTCAATCATGGCGCCTCGGCGGTGGCTCGCCGGTGCCGGCCTCGAGGGTGATGGGACGTGTCACGTGGAGCCCAGCCCGAGGCAGTCGAGCCGCCAGGCGGCCAGTATAGAGCGCTTTCGATTTCCGTGTCGGGCGCCGTGAGGCCTTGGTGCTGTGGGCCTTGGGCTGGACGCCCTCTGTGGGACGACGGACCGAAGGCCTCAGGCCGGACCATGGCCCAGGAACGGACCAACGAAGTCGAAAACGCTCTCGAGTGCATCGACCTCAGGCGGTACGCGAGCCCGACCTCTGACGCCAGAGGATGAGGCCGAGGACCACGAGCGCGACCAGGGCGAGCAGGCCGAGCGTCACCGTCCGCGCATTGTGCTCCAGAAACTCGATGGCCTGATCCCCATAGCGCAGCGCGAGCGCACCCTCCCCGAAGTAGCGCGTGCCGCGCCCGACGAGGATGGCGGCAACGAAGCGACGCGGGCTCATGCCGGTGACACCCGCGAGCAGCACGAAGATCTTGAAGGGTGCCGGCGGTGGCAGCAGGCTCGGGATGAGGATCGCGAACACCCCGTAGCGGCGCACTGCCTCGAGCGTGCGGTGAGCGGCACCGGCGCCGAAACGCCGCTCGACGAATGCGGCGCCGCCCCGCCGGCCGAGATAGAACAGCACGAGGCATCCGGCGAGCGAGCCCAGCGTTGCGCTGGCCGCGTAGAGGAGCATCCGATCCTTGTGCTCGGTCACCATCAGCACGAGCAGCAGATCGTTCACTTCCGGGAACGAAAGAAACGATGAGTCGAGGAACCCGATCAGAAACAGCCCAGGCGCGCCGAGCGTCACTGCGATCGACTGAATCCAGGTGACGAACTTTTTCATACAATGATCCCGTGATTATATCGTCGCCACCGCGACGGCTGGCCGTCGCCGTGGCGGCTCTCGGCCTCATCGCCGGCGTCACGGCGGCGATGCACTACAGCTGGTCCGGGTTGACGCTCAGCCACTACGACGCGAGAGGTCATCTCGTCGTCGCCCGGCGCATCGCGGACAGCATCACACCGGGGTGGCAGCAGGTCGGCGCCGTCTGGCTGCCACTCCCCCACGTGCTGAATGCGCTGCCCGTGCAAATAGACTGGATGTACCGCACGGGCGCATCAGCCGTTGCGTTGTCTGTCGTCGCCCACGTCCTTGCGCTCACCTCGATCGCGCTCCTCGTCTTCAGGCTGACCCGATCGACCCCAGCAGCCATCGCGGCGGCCGCCGTCTTCGGGTTGAACCCCAACGTGTTGTACCTCCAGTCGACGCCGATGACCGAGCCGCTCCTTCTCGGCATGACGCTCGCCGGTGTCGCAGCGCTGACGATGCCCGTGCCCAGTCCCGTCGAGGTCCAACGAATTGGGGGCATCCTGCTCGCGCTGGCCTGCCTCACGCGCTTCGAGGCGTGGCTGGTGACCTCTGCAGCCATCACCGCCGCGGCCTGGACATGGTGGCGACAAGGAACGGGAACGCCTAGGGACCTCGGTCGCATCGCTCTCCCGCCTCTCTGTGCCGTGCTCGGTTTCATGCTCCTCAGCCGGGCGGTCGTCGGCCGCTGGTTCGTCGCGGACGGGTTCTTCGTGCCCGACCCGAAGTACGCCACGGCCTGGCTCGCAGCGGGCGCCATATGGGAGGGGCTGCAGAGCCTCTCGGATCGCCTCACGCTGCTCGTCGGGGGTCTCGGCCTTCTCGTGCTGGCGGTCCGGGGGGTGACGGTCCGTTCACGCGCGCACGAGCTGGTGCCGCTCGCCCTCGTGGCGGCAGGCGGACTGCCGTGGGCCGCGTTTCTCCAGGGTCATCCGTTCCGGGTTCGCTACATGGTGTCGCTCATCGCGGCAGAGGCGGTGGGCGTGGGAATCGCCGTCGGTTTGTTCGGCACACGCGCCTTCGCGGCCGTGTTGGCCGGCGTGGCCGTCATCGCCATTCAGCCGCATCCACTCCAGCCTGACGCACCCGTCGTCGTGGAAGCGCAGTGGGACCGCCCGGGCGCACGGGCGCGCTCCGTCGTGACGGCCTGTCTGCAGGAGCGGTACCGAGGCGAGACGATCATGGCCAGCATGGGCTCACTTGGCCACTACATGCAGGAGCTCGCCGCTATCGATCTCGATGTGCGTGATTTCCTGCACGAAGGCAACGGCGACATCTGGCTGGCGGCGATTGAGCGGCCACAGCCCTATGTGGGCTGGCTGCTCCTCGACGAGCGGTCCGAAGGTGGCGACCTACTCGCTCACGCGGCGCGCGTCACGCCGGGCTTCTTGGAAGGCTTCACGCGCGTGTGTGACGGAGGCGGTGTCGCGCTCTACCGGCGGGCCGTCGACGGGCGAGAGGGGCGGGCCGCGCGGCGCTCGAGTGAGCCGCCCGGCCCCAGCCCTGGGATCGTCGAGCGTTAGAACCGGATGTTGAAGGTGAACAGATAGGAGAAGCCGCTCAGGTCAATGCGGTCGCCGGCAAAGCCCTGATCCCGAGGGAGGTCGCCGACCGCGTGCTGATAGCGGACCTCGCCCCCGAGGTCGACCGAACCCACGGGGAACCGCGCGCCGCCGAGAATGAGCGGACCCGCGGCCCCACCCGTACCCACGAACGTGTCACGGAAGATGCTGCCGTCATCGAAATCGACGAACTCACCGGACTCGCTGTACCGCCAACGCATGGCCGCGACACCCGCGCCGAGGTACGGCGTGAAGGCATCGTGTCGACCGAGCGGGAGCCAGCGCACGGTGGCCGTGAACGGCACGACGCGCAAGCGCAGATCCTGTTCGATCTCCCGGCCGGTGGCATGCGTGAAGCGATCGTAGACCGTCGGCACGCGACGCGAGGACACGCCGATGCCTAGGCCGGCTTCGACGTTCTCTGCAAGGCCGATGAGCCATTCAACGCCCGTTGTCGGGCCGTTGAAGTCGCTGATGTCGAAGACCAGGAAGCCCAGGTTGTTGACGAGCACGTCCTGCGGGTCGCGGGCGTCCTCGCCTCTCGGCACGAAGCCTCCCAGATAGAAGTTGATCGACTGTTGCGCGTGCGCCAGCTCGGGTGCCCCGATCGCGGTCACCGCGGCCAACACCATCGCTCTCCACGCTCCTCGCCGCATGTGCGCTCCTTGTCGCCGGTCGGATCTGATGAGCCGATCCCTTGGGTCGGCGACCGACGCCTAGCGCCTCGAGGAGCACGACATGTGCCAACGAACCCCCAAGAACTCCGAACTGAATTGGAAGCGCACGCCGAGAAGTGTCGCTCGGAGATAACAGGCGTCCCGTACAGGGGACTGTTCGGTCCGGTCCGCGTCGACCCTCGCGTCGGCCGGTCCGGCCGCCGCACCTACCGGCACCGAAACGCGGCGATGACGGCGAGCATCTCGTCGTGCAGCCGTGCGTTGGTGGCCAGCACCTCATGGCTCCGTGAGCAGAACGCGGTGCCGTCCATGGTTGTGACCCGGCCTCCCGCTTCCGCGACGATCAGAGCGCCTCCTGCCTGGTCCCAGGGCTTCAAATCGCTTTCCCAAAACCCGTCGAGACGGCCCGCTGCGACGTAGCAGAGATCGATGGCGGCCGAGCCCAACCGGCGAACGGCCCGGGCTCGACCGACGAATCGTCCGAACAGCCCGACGATCTCGTCGACCCGATCGTGGACGTCGTAAGGAAAGCCGGTCACGAGGAGCGCGTCGACCAGATGCGACGCGGCGGACACACGGATCGGAACGCCGTTCAACCGGGCACCCTGCCCGCGCTCCGCCGTGAACAGCTCGCGTCGATTGGGGTCGTACACCGCGGCCACCACCGCCTCGCCGTCGATCTCGAGCGCCAACGAGGCACAGAAGATGGGCAGCCCGTGGGCGAAGTTGGTCGTCCCGTCGATCGGGTCGAAGACCCAGCAGAAGCCCGCCGGTGGGTCACCGATGCCGCCGAACTCCTCGCCGAGCACGGTGTGGGTTGGGAACCGCTCGGCGATCAGCGCGCGAAATGCCCGCTCGATCTCGACGTCGACCTCCGTCACCAGGTCGATGATCCCCTTCTTGCTGATGGCGAGCGATTGGCCGAAGCGCGCCATCATGACGTCTCCCGCGCGGGTGACGGCCTCGACCGCGGTGGGCAAAAAGCGCGGGTCGTGTCGGACCGCGCTCACGGGTGGGTGGCCGACGGCTCGTTGCCCTGCGCGGGCGTCCGCTTGGTCATGCGGATCTCCATCCCGCCTTCTGGCGCACGTGCGAGTTGGACGTCGTCCATGAAGCTGCGGATGAGAAAGATGCCCCGTCCGTTGGATTTGAGCAGGTTCTCCGGGGCCAGGGGATCGGGGAGGGAGGTGGGATCGAATCCCGGCCCTTGGTCGCGCACGCGGATGACGAGTTCCGTCTCGGTCGGGGCGGCGAGACTCTGGAACTCGACGAACACGTGCTTGGTCACGTCGCCGCTGTTGCCGTGCGTGATCGCGTTGATGACGCTCTCCCGGACGGCCACGCCGACCCAATGCACTGCATCGTCGTCGAGCCCGACCTCGCGGGTCACGTGATCGCTGACCACCTGCACGAAGTCGAGCATCTCGAACTCGCTCGTGAATTCCAGCCTGAGCGTCCGCGTGGACCTGACCAACATGCGCCGCGTGCATACCATCGTATTCGATCTGCCTTGTCAAGCCACCGACGTCCCGCGGCGTGACACGGTCGACCCGCGCGGGGCCTCCGATCGGGTTTCGACCGGCGCGCGGGGAGGGTGCCACGGGACGGGAAACGTTCCCGGCTGGCGTAATATGCTGTGGTGCACGCGACGCCCAGCGCCGACATCCGCCCGACCAGGGTCGTTCGCGGCCGTTTGCGCGTGCCAGGCGACAAGTCCATCGCCCACCGGTACGGCTTGCTGGCGGCGCTCTGCGACGGCACCTCCGAGCTGACCAACTGGGCCCCGGGCGCCGACTGCCGTTCGACGCTCGCCTGTGTGCAAGCGCTCGGCGCCACGGTCCGGTTCGACTCGGAGGGTGTGGTGTCGATCACGGGACGCCAGCTGGTCGACTGGCGGCGCCCCGAGGCGCCCCTCGACGCGGGCAACTCGGGTACGACGATGCGAATGTTGGCCGGCCTGCTCGCAGCGTGCCCGTTCTCGTCGGTCATGGTCGGCGACGCCTCGCTCTCGCGGCGGCCGATGCACCGCGTCATCGAGCCGCTCACGCGGATGGGGGCGCGCATCGAGGCTGTGGACGGCCACGCGCCGCTCTCGATTCATGGCGCGACGCTCCAGGGCATCCAGTTCGAGGCGCCGGTGCCGAGCGCGCAGGTGAAAAGCGCCGTGCTCCTCGCGGGCCTGCATGCCGAGGGGCGCACGTCGGTCATCGAGCCGATTCGAACACGCGACCACACCGAGCGGGCGCTCAGCCTGTTCGGATATCACGTCGACCGCCTGGGCACGGCAACCAGCGTCGTCGGGGGCCAGCACGCGCGGCCCGTCCGGGCGGCCATCCCAGGTGACTTCTCGTCCGCGGCGTTCTGGATGGTCGCGGCGGCGGCGCTCCCGGGCTCGCGGGTGGACATCGAGCACGTCGGGCTCAATCCGACGCGCACGGGGCTGCTCGACGTGCTCAGGCGCTTCGGCGCCCACGTCGTCGTGCGACCCCAGGGAACGGCCGGTAGCGAGCCCTACGGCGACATCTCGGTCGAAGGCGATCGGCGCGACGCGCTCGTGATCGCCCCCGAAGAGGTTCCTGGACTCATCGACGAGCTACCCGCGATTGCGGCGCTCGCCTGCCAGGTCGGCGAGGTGACCGTGCGCGGCGCCGCGGAGCTTCGCGTGAAGGAAAGCGATCGCATCAGCACATTGGTCACGGGCTTCCGCAACCTCGGAATTGATGCCAAGGAGCGCCCAGACGGCTTCGTGATCACGGGAGGCGGCCTGCCCGCCGGAGGCGTGGCCGACGCCGGCGGCGATCATCGGATGGCCATGGCGTTCGCCGTCGCCGCGCTCGGCGCTCGAGGGCCGTCACGGATCGAGGGCGCCGATGCCGTCGCGATCTCCTATCCCGACTTCTTCCCGACGCTCGATCGGCTGGTTGCGTGAAGACCGACAAGATCTACTTGGTCGGATTCATGGGGGCGGGCAAATCCACGGTGGCACGGGCGCTCGGCCGTCGCCTGGGGTGGCCGGTGACCGACATCGATCAGCTGATCGAGCAGCGCGAGCATCAGAGCGTGGCGCACCTCTTCGCGCGCAAGGGCGAAGCCTACTTTCGAGGGGTCGAGCGGGCCGTGCTCGTCTCCCAGCTTCAGGCGCGCCACGTCGTGGTGGCCACCGGCGGCGGGACGTTCGTCGACCCGCAGAATCGCGCGCTGATCAATCAGGACGGCCTCTCCATCTGGCTCGACGTCTCGCTCGAGGGCCTCATCGCCCGCGTACCAGCCGACGGACGACGACCGCTCGCGGCCGATCGGGCGGAGTTCGAGCGTCTGTTTCTTGTGCGTCGCGTGGCCTACGAGCAGGCGCACGTCCGCCTCGACGCGACACGCCAGAGCATCCCGGGAATCGTCGAGCACATCCTCCAGGCAGTTGACGCTTGATATGCGGTATCTCGTCCTGACCGACATTCACGCCAATCTGGAAGCGCTCGACGCCTGCCTCGCCGATGCGCGCGCGCACGGTTACGAGCATGTCCTCGTCCTGGGCGATCTCGTCGGCTACGGCGCCGATCCCAACGCCGTTGTCAATCGCGTCCGTGCGCTCACCCCGGTCGCCATCGTGCGGGGCAATCACGACAAAGTGGCCACCGGCCTCGAGTCCGCCGAGTCGTTCAACGCGGTAGCCCGGACGGCGGCCATCTGGACGGCAGGAGTGCTCACCGCGGAGAACCGCGCCTGGCTGGCGGCGTTGCCACACGGTCCGCGCGACGTCGACGAGACCGTGCAGATCTGCCACGGCTCTCCAATCGACGAAGACCAGTACATCTTCGGTTGGAGCGAGGCTCGGGCGGCGCTCCTCGCCTCCACTCGTCCGCTGTGCCTCTTCGGCCACACGCACTGTGCGGCCATCTACCAGCTCGATCACGGCACCGCGACCGAAGCGCACATCGGGCCCGGGCCGACGTCACCGCTCACGCTGCTCCCGGGTGTCCGATATCTCGTCAATCCGGGCGCCACTGGACAGCCGCGGGACGCTGATCCCCGGGCCGCGTATGCGATCGTCGACACCCTCGCCCCGCGCGTCGATCTGATTCGGGTGGAGTACCCGGTCCGCGTCGCGCAGGACAAGATCCGCCGCGCCGGCCTCCCAGCCCCCCTGGCCGATCGCCTCGCGATCGGCCGGTAGGGCTCAGATCGATCTACGCCACAATCGGTTTCGCGCGATTCGCGCAAGATCGAGCACGTGCGCGACGCCTTACTTCGCGCGCTGCTCTCGCTTCCGCAGCTCGGCGGCATAGGCGTCCCGCGCGGCACGCGAGCCGAGAATCCACCCGATGACGACTCCGACGAGCAGGACGGCCGGGATGAAGATGAAGTGCCCCGCCGTCACCGCGTTCCGCCGCGTGAGCCGCGGCGCTCCAGCGTGTGCAGCTCCTGCTCCACCTTCGAGAGGCGCCGGGCAATCGTCCATAGGTAGAACATCAGGAGCAACCACACGAAGATGTACGCCGTGATGAGGAACGGGGCCGCCGGGAGTTGCTCTCGCGGCGGGAGCGAGTCGAGCGGCACGAAGCCGTCGACCGGTTGGGCGGGCGGCTGAGCCGACAGCACGACACCCATCAGACAGGGCAAGGCCACCAGCGCCGTCGTCAGTCCCACACGAACGAGTCGCTGCAGCATGGCTTACGCCCCCTCCGACAGATACAGCTCCTCAAGGGCGGCGCGCTGGTGCTCGAGCTTCACTCGAAGCGTCATGAGCAGCGCGAAGAGGAGCATGAACGCACACACCGAGAACCAGAACGCGCCACGCATGCCTGGCCCGAGCGTGGGCACCACGTTCGTCGTCGGATGAATCGTGCGCCAGATGTTCACGGACCAGTACACGAAGGGGACATTCACCATCCCAAAGACGGCCAGGGCGGCCCCCATCTTCTCGGAACCGGGACCGCCGTACTTTCGCACGAGCAGGTAGCCGAGGAAGATCGTCTCGAGCAGGAGCGCCATCGTCAGCTTGGCGTCCCACTGCCACCAGATCCCCCAGGCCTTGCGTCCCCACAGCGGACCGGTGACCAACCCCATCAACCCGAAGATCACCGCGAGCTCTGCCGCAGCCAGCGCCACCCGATCCGCTCTGGCGTCACCCTTGAAGAGGAACAGGGCGCTATAGATCCCCGACACGAAGATGGCCGTGAACATCACGAACCACGAGGGCACGTGGAAGTAGAAGATCTTCTGCACGAGGAGCATCGTCGACTCGTACGGCGCCGCCGCGATGACGAGCGGGGCCAACGCGAACATGGCCGCCGTGACGGCCCAGAGCGGTAGGAACGTTTTACGCATGCCAATCACCGACCTTCACGGTCACCGCACGTCGCCGCATCGAGCCTCGGACGCTACTCGGTCATCAGGGGCTCGAACAACCAGAGGCACCCGGTCAGGAACACCGCGTCGAAGGCCGCGACAATGGCGATCCACATGGTCGCCATCGTCTCGTTCGGCTCCGCCTGCAGCAGCGCCGAGGTTCCCTGGACGCCGGCGATGAGGACCGGGATCGTCATCGGATAGAGAACGATCGGCAGCATGATATCGCGGGTGCGGGTTCGCGCCAGCATCGCCGCAAAGAGGGTGCCCACCGAGGCGAAGCCGACGGTGCCGAGCACAAGCAGAGCGAGCAGGAGCCATGGCCGCGAGAAGAGCGGGGCCTGGAACAGCAGCCAAACGAGCGGTACGAGGACGAGCTCGGTGATGACCATCAACGCGCAGATGCCGAGCAGCTTCCCGACGTAGATGGCCGCGCGCGGTGTCGGCGCCATGAGGAGCGCACGCAGCGTCTCGCCGTGCCGCTCGCGCTCGAAGGTCCGGCCGAGCGCCAAGGTTCCCGAGAACGCCACGGCGATCCACAAGATGCCGGACGCCGCGTCCTGCACCGGGCTGCCCTCCTTGACAAACGCGAAGGAGAACACGAGCAGGCACGACACCGCGAAGAACACCGTCGTCGTCAGCATCTCGAGGCTCTGGGCCTCGATGGCGATGTCCTTCCGCAAGACCAACCACGCCACACGGAGGAACGACGGCGTGTGCACGTCGGCTCGCATCGCAGCGCGCGACACCGCCTCGCCGGCTCGCTCCACCTGGACGTCCATCAGTGTCCCACGAGCGCGCGATACCGTCCGCGGAGACCGGGGAGCGCCGGATCATCGGCCACCACTCGACCCTCGCGAACGACTGTGACGCGCGTCACCAGGCCCTCGGCAACATCGAGATCATGGGTCGCCACGATGACGATCGCGCCGGCAGCCGCGAGACCGCGCAGACGATCCGCGACCACGCCCACGGCCCGGTCGTCGAGGCCGGTGAACGGTTCGTCCATGAGCACGAGGCGGGGTCGGTGCAGCAGCGAACGCTCCAACGCCAGCCGCTGCCGCATCCCCCGGGAGAAACCCGACACAGGGTCATTGGCGCGGCCTGTGAGCCCTGCCGCCTCGACCGCCTCGACAACGGAGGCTTCGCTGTGGACCCCGTGCAGCTTGGCGAAGAACTCGAGGTTCTGGCGAGCCGTGAGCTCCGGATACAAGTGCAGCTCGTGTGCGAGTAGGCCGATGCGGGCACGCACGCCTCCCTCGGACGAGCGCGCGGTGTGCCCGCTGTAGCGGATCGAGCCGTGACTCGGCGTCACCAGGGTCGCCAACAGACCGAGCAGGGTCGACTTCCCGGCTCCGTTCGGGCCGAGCAGTCCCAAGATCTCACCCGCGGTCACCGTCAGGGTGACCTTGGCGAGCGCGCGACGACGGCCGAAGTGACGGGAAACGTCGACCAGCTCGACGCGGTCGAAGTCGAGCCTCACGCCGCCAGACCCGAGCGATCGCTGGGCTCGGGCGACGAGTCGTCGGAGTCCAGCGCGCCGTAAACCTGCTCGAGCGCCGACACGAGCTCCTCCCGGCGTGCGGCAAACTGCGGCTGCTCGACCCGTCCCCGTCGCGCATCGCCTTCCAGCCGGAGAAGCTCCTGGAAGAGCCGCTCACGCCGTGCGATGAGCTGCTTTCGTGCGTCGGCGGCCGGCTCTGCCGGCCGGATGGACAGCACGACGCCCACGATCACGACGACGCCGGCCAACCCGAGCGCCACCCACAGCGGAACGGCGCTGTGGTGGGGCATGCCCGACAGCGTCAACTCGAGCGGCCGCCCCGCGGGCAACGCGTTGCCTGCCGCCGCGATATAGGTCCCCCCGCTCACGGGCATCTCCTGCTGCCGCTCGAGTTGGGGTGACGAGAGTCGCGCCTCCCCAACCTTCTTCGCGATGACGCCGAGCCGCTCGATCGAGGCGGGAAACACTTGCGTGAACTGGACCGTCCCACCGGACAGCGGCAACGAATACGCCACCTGCACGAAGGTCGGACCCGGCGGGAACGGGCCGTTGACGAGCACGCGTGTCCCGATCGCCTTCGCCAGCGGCGAGGAGCCTTCCATGATCGTGACGTTGCGCGCGCCGGTCGGCGCCTCGAGCTCGAACGGCGTCGTCGGATTCACCGGGACGCGCGCGTTGTTCACGATATCGAACAGATAGTAGACGCGGGCGAGCTCCTCGTCGGGCTCGATCACGAAGCGCGTCTCACCGGCGAGCACCACCGCGCCGGCGGTAGGCGGCGCCTTGGCCAACTCGGCGTCGCGCGCTTCCTTCTCCTTGTCCGTCGCGACGAGCATCAGACGAATCCCGCCGGTTGTCGGCGCCGGAAACTCCTGCGACTCCAGGCGCTCGCCGTCGACCACCGCGACGGCCTTCAGCACGCTCCCGGGCGTCAGCGACCCGAACTCGGCTCGCCCGTTCTCGTCGGTATTCGCGCGGCGCGGCTTCCCGTCCACGAGAAGCTCGATCGGATGGTCCTTGATGTTGTTCGAGAGCTGTCCGCGAATCAGGCGCACCGACACGGTGCGCTCGGGCAGGTCGCTGACCGGGCGCGGGATGCCCGACATCTGCTTGGGGTCGGGCATCGGAATCTGCGTCCAGGCGCTGGACGCGCCGATCACGAAAACCCCGACCGCCGCGACGGCGACCCGCCAGCCGCATGTCATAGCCTGGCCCCACACGCCTTGCAGAAGCGCGCATCCAAGTCGTTGGTCGTCGCACAACCTGCGCAGGCACGGCTGGCCGACGCGCCAGCATCGAGGGCCACCGCGCGCTTCGTCGGCGGTTCCAACCGATCGCCTCGGCGCTTTGCCAGGTCACGCTCGATGCGTTCCCGATATCCTGCACCAGCCTCGAGCTGACGAATCAGGCGGGCCGCGCGGGCGCGCAGCGGCACCGACATCTCCTTGAAGTCCTCGTCGGACACCTTTTTCATCGCCCGATCGAACTCGAGATCTTTGATGGCCCTGAGCGTCAAGACCTTCTCGCGCTCGAGTGCCGCCCGCGTACGACTCCCGAACATCACGGTCCGGTCAACCGTCGTCGAGAACAAGGGGCCGAGCATGCGGTAGGCCGCCAGCCCAACGAGCGCCACCGTGCCCATGAGAAGCGTCAGCAGCACCACGGCCGGGACACCCCGGCCGCGAGCGATCCAGGTGAGCACCGTGGCGCACCCGAGCGCCGCCAGCACGAAGAACTGCCACGGCCGGAGTCCGCCGTCGCGGCGTTCCGTCAGACCGGTGGCGGAAGTATCGGAATTCGACATGCGGGCCGCAGAACCGGTCTAATCGAGATCTCGGAGCTCGTCGTCGAGCCGCGCGTCGAGGCTTGGATCAGACGGTTCGGCCTCCGCTTTCGGTGCCACATCACCAGACCGGGACCAACGAACAGCCGCGAAGCCGATGAGCACGGCCCCGCTCGCGCCGATCAAGTACGGAATGAACCACGCCAGGCGGTTGAACCCCTTGTCGATGGGCGCGCCCAGAATCTCTTGGCTCCCGTATGTGGAGATAAAGGCCTGGATGATCTCCTCCCGAGACTTTCCTTCATCGATAAACGCGGCCAGCTCCGCGCGCATCCGGTGCGAGGTTCCGCAGGGGTCCTTCCGGCATTCACCGATCGGCGCGTGCCCGCACGACCCGCAGGGACAGACCAACTCCTTCTGGAGCGCCCGCTCCAGGTCGGTGCGGGCGTAGTATGACGTCGCGACATCGCCCTCGAATCCTGCGGCTCCCGCCTCATGCTGCGCTACGGCAGGTCCGGCAGAGCCGAACAGGAACGCCACCAGCAGGACTGCCGTCGTCGCGGCCTCCGCCGCAGGCAGCTTCGCCAGCGCGAACGAAAAAGTGCGATCGGGCAAGAGGGAGATACCCGTCCCGAATGCCAGGATTCCAAAGCCCAGCCAGACCCAATTGACGAGCGGATTGATGTAGATGAGCAGCGTCACCGCCTGGGTGGCGGCGTCGAAGGCTCCCAGAACGATGTAGAGATCCTCGACGAACCCACGTCGGATCCAGACCTCGGTCGTTGGCGGCTCGCTCTGGTGCTTGTGGAACGACCACTTCGCCGGATACGCCGTCGCCACCTGGGTCCCGTCTGCGAAGACCGCTAGGTGGCCGGTGATCATTTGCTTCTGACCATCGTCGGTGACCGACAGCTTGTCGTGACGAATCGTGTACTGACCAAGCGTTGTCTGCTCGCCGACTTTCAGCATGATCTGCTGGTCTTGCTGGAAGCCGTCGCCGGCGAAGCCGAGAAAAATGAGCACGATGCCGGTGTGGACGATGTAGCCGCCGTAGCGCCGCTTGTTGCGGGCGACGAGCCCGATGAGCGCGGTCAGGAAGTCGGTGCCGGTATTCCCCTGGCGCACGCGGGTGCCCCGCCAGAACTCCTGCCCGATCGAGCCCACCACGAACGCGCAGAGCGCGACGCAGAGCCCGGACGCCCACACGCGGAAGCCGAGCGCGACGAACCCACCGGCCGCGACCAGCGCGGCGAGCCCCGGCCACATGAACTGATCGCGCAGGTTGACGAGCGATGATTTCCGCCAGGCGAGCATGGGTCCGATGCCCGTGAGCGTCAGGAGAATCAGCCCGATCGGGAGCATCCACTTGTTGAAGAACTCCTCGGCGACCGTGAGCCGCTGCCCCGTGACCGCTTCGCTCAGCGTCGGGAACATCGTCGCAAAGAGGACGAAGAAGGCGGAGAACAGCAGAACCCAGTTATTCACGAGGAAGGCCGCTTCACGCGACATCCACGAGTCGAGATCGTGCCGAGCCTTGAGCAACGGGAGACGGTAGATCACCAGTCCGAAGCTGACGGTGAGGATCGCCACCATGAACACGGCGAACATCCACCCCAGCTCCCGGTCCTCGCCGAATGCGTGGATCGACTGCACCACGCCCGATCGGGTCATGAACGTGCCGAAGATCGTGAGGAAGAACGTGAGAATGACGAGCGTCACGTTCCACACCTTCAACATCCCTCGCCGTTCCTGGACGATGACCGAGTGCAGGAAGGCCGTCGCCGTGAACCACGGTAGGAGCGCCGCGTTCTCAACCGGATCCCAGCCCCAGTAGCCACCCCACCCGAGCTCCTCGTACGCCCAGATCATCCCGAGCGCGAGACCGAACGAGAGGAACAGCCAGCTGAACATCGTCCAACGCCGGACGGCGCGCAGCCACGCATCGTCGAGCTGACCGGTGATGAGCGCAGCGAGCCCGAACGCAAACGGGATGGTCATCCCGACAAAGCCGGTGTACAGCGCCGGCGGGTGGATCACCATCCAGTAGTTCTGCAGCAACGGGTTCAGGCCTTCACCGTCGGCCGGAGGTGTCCCGAGGTAGGTCGAAAACGGGTTCTTGTGCACCACCATCAAAAAGAGGAAGAACATCTGCACGATCGAGATGGTGGCGACGACATACGGTATGAGCTCGCGGTGCTGCTCTCGATTCACGTAAACCGCGATCGCCGAGAAGACCGCCAGCAGGAGGGCCCAGAACATGATGGACCCGTCCAGCCCGCCCCAGAACGACGTGAGCTTGTAGAAAAGCGGCTGCGCCGATTCCGAGTAGTGGACGACGTACTTGATGCTGAAGTCGTCGGTGACGAAGGCGTTGAGGATGACCGCCGAGGCGCCCGCCATGAGGGCCGCCACGAGGTAGAACGCACCGATACCGCTTTCAATCAGTGGCCTGGAGCCGCGCCGAGCGCCCACGACGGACGCGACCGCCGCGTAGCTGCACACCACGAACGTGGCAAGCAGGAGGAACGACCCGAGCGAGGCCATCTAGCCTACTTTCTTCGACGGCTCGTACTTGGACGGGCACTTGGCGGTCACGCCGTTCGGATCGACATGAAAGCCGTCTGCGGCCAACCGCCCTTTGAGCACCAGCTCCGCTTCTTCTCCCGGCGTGTCCTTGAAGGTGTCGGGCACGACGCCGGTGTACTGGGCATCGACGACGCTGCCATTGTGCTGCACGCGAAATCGGTATTCGAGCGTGCTCGGGTTCACCATGATCGACTTGGCGACCACGTACCCGTGCAGCTGCATCCGCTTACCGTGCCACTGCTCGGGGCTCACCATCACCTCGTCGACGTGCTTGAAGTACTCGGTGCCCTCACGCAGCGTCGACCAGAGCAGACCGGAAAAGGCGAGCACCAGGACAACGACCGTCACGCCAATCTTGATATGTCGATGTCTCATAAGGAGTTCCGCCGAAATAGTGAACGACTCGTCCAGGATAGCTCTACTACGACCCCGACGCAAGGTCGGTTGGTGCAAGCCCGAGGCGACTCATCAGCTCAGTGACGGCCGCAATCGGCAGGCCGACGACGTTCGAGTACGACCCCTCGATTCGCGGGATGAATCGCGCCGCTCGTCCCTGAACAGCGTAGGCGCCCGCCTTATCGCGCCCTTCCCCACTTTGGACGAGCCAAGCGACCTCCTCGTCCCCGAGGGGCGAGAAAAAGACCGCCGTTTCGGTCACGCTCCCCACGGCTCGACCCCCGTGCTGGAGGTGGACGCCGGTCAGCACCTCGTGCCGCCGCCCCGAGAGCTGCCGCAACATGGCAGCGGCCTCTTCGTCGCTGGCAGGTTTGCCGAGCACGTGGCCGTCCACGACCACAGCCGTGTCCGCGCCGAGCACGACGCACTGTGGGAGAACCGCTCGAGGAAGCCGGGCGACCGCCCGCGCGGCCTTGTCGCCCGCCAGCCGCCGGACGTAGTCGAACGGCGACTCGTCGGCCAGGATCCGCTCGTCGACGTCGACCGGACCTAGATCGAACGCGAACCCAGCCGCCGACAGAAGCTCCGCACGCCGCGGGGACGCCGATGCGAGGACGAGCCGTAGACGAGCATGGGACATGGTGAGGGCCGTCAGTATCGAGTGAGGCAGCTTAGCAGCCCGTGGCGAGCGAGCCGGATCGCAAGGCGCCAGACGCGCGTATCCCAGGCGCCATGGCGGCGCGCGAAGGAGTACACTGAATCGCCGTGGAGGCGCTCAAGCACACTATCCCGCGCGTGCTGTCGGAGCTGGTCAGGGCGGCCCCGCTCTCGCCTGGCAAGGTCGAGTGCGCCTGGTCGCTCGCCGTCGGTCCACAACTGCAGCGCGCAACCACCGTGCGGCTCGTCGACGGCGTCCTGCATGTCAGTGTGGGGAGTCGGGCGTGGGCGGACGCGGTGACCCGCGCCTCGGCGATGATCCTTCCGCGGGTGCAAGACGTGCTGGGCCGAGAGGCCGTCGCACGCATCGAAGTGCGGGCCAAATAGGAGGCTCGTCGATGCGGACGAGTCGCGCTCCTGCTGAGGGGATTCGATGATCCAGGTCGTCGGAGTTGTCGGTGCGGGCGCGATGGGAAACGGCATCGCTCAGGTATTCGCGCAAGCCGGGTTCACCGTGCGACTGGTTGACGTGAACGAACCGGCGCTCGCGCGCGCCCAGCGCTCCATCGAGGTGAGCCTGGCGAAGTTCGTCGACAAGGGACGCCTCTCGGCGTCTGATCGGTCCGCCACCCTCGGTCGACTCACGACCGCCATCGCGCTCGACTCGCTCCGCGATGCCGATTTCGTCGTCGAGGCCATCGTCGAACAGATCGAGGCCAAGCGCGCCCTGTTCGAGCGCCTGGATGCGGTTGTTCCACGACCGGCGGTGCTCGCGTCGAACACATCGTCTATCTCGATCACGACGCTGGGGGCCGCCACCCGTCGACCCGACAAGGTGCTCGGGATGCACTTCATGAATCCCGTGCCGATCATGACGCTCGTCGAACTGATTCGCGGGCATGCGACCTCGGATGCGTCGATGGAGATCGCCGCGGATCTGTGCCGACGTCTGGGCAAGACAGCCGTCGAGGCAGCCGACTACCCAGGGTTCATTGCCAACCGGATCCTCATGCCCATGTTGAACGAGGCGTTCTTCGCGGTCATGGAGGGCGTCGGCACGCCTGACGCGATCGATCAGGTCATGAAGCTCGGGATGAACCACCCCATCGGTCCGCTCGCGCTGGCCGACTTCATCGGCCTCGACATCTGCCTGGCGATCCTCAACGTGCTGCATGAGGGCTTGGGCGATCCGAAATACCGGCCCTGTCCCCTGTTGCGGCGCATGGTGGCCGCCGGGCAGCTGGGTCGGAAGTCAGGTCAAGGCTTCTACACGTACGCGTAGCGCTCGGCCCCCGTCCCGGATCGACGTCCACCTGCCCGCCGCGACATCCTGGCGATGTGGGCGCTGGGACTGTGTCGCGGCCGAATCACGTCACACCGACGTGCGCCAGTGTCGGCAAGGCGCAAGCGGGGAGCCCTGGCTGGAAGCTGATAGCAGATGTCACCCATCGCGCCGCCGCCAGAGCCACAACCAGACGACGACCGGTCCGAGTATGACGAGCTCCTGGACCGCCGCGCGGGCGTTCGTGATCATCGCGGCCGGCGTAAAAACGCCGCGTCGTTCGGTGCTGGCAAACAGGTCGATGCCCGAGATGAACCAGTGGTCGCTCACGGGCCAGAGAAGCTGGATCCCCGATGGCGGATTGAGATCGGCGCCGAACCAGTCGAGCGGGATGTGCGAAGCCCACGCGGTCGCGCAAAGGAGGCCCAGGCGCCATCCCGATCTGTCTGTGACCCACCCTGTCACGAGTGTCGCGAGAATGAAGATCACGGGGATCGACGTGATGCTGTGCGTGATCGTCCGGTGGGTGGCGGGAATCAGCAAGTCTGCGTCTGGGAGGGCCGCGAGCGCCGCGCAGAGGATCATCTGGCGAGGAACGTCCCGGGGCCGGCTGGCGGCGCGCTGGGCGATGAGGGCGATTGCGCTCCCGGCGAGGAGATGGCCAACGGGGCTCGGCATTTCCTGACTCCATCATGCCTCAACCGTTCAGCAGGTTCTGCGATCCCCTCCGCATGGGGCGAAAGTCGTCGATATCGTTCAATACACTGATTTATAGAGACTTACGTATCAAATCCGATCTAGAACCACCTTGACTTTCGCTAGGCACGTTCCTAGAATGGCGACCGAGACGGTTCATCACATCGCGAGCCGCGCGGCTGGCTCGCAAAGGAGTACGCATGGCCCCCGTTGAGCGCACGTCTGCCCATTCCGACCGAGACGACCGTGAGCGTCAGAAGGCGGTCGAGCTGGCCTTGGGCCAGATTGAGAAGCAGTTCGGCAAGGGCTCTATTATGCGGCTCGGGCAGAAGGGGGCTATCCAACCGATCGACGCCATCCCGACCGGCGCCATCAGCATCGATTACGCGCTGGGGGTTGGTGGCGTGCCGCGCGGTCGCGTGGTCGAGATCTTCGGTCCAGAGTCGTCTGGCAAGACGACCCTTGCCCTCCAGGTGATTGCCGAGGCGCAGAAGCTGGGTGGGATGGCGGCGTTCGTCGATGCCGAACATGCGCTCGATGCCGCCTACGCGCAGAAGCTCGGTGTCGATCTCGACAACCTGCTCGTGTCGCAGCCCGACAACGGCGAGCAGGCGCTCGAGATCGTCGAGGTGCTCATCCGGTCGGGCGGTGTCGACGTCGTGGTCGTCGACTCGGTTGCGGCGCTCGTGCCCAAGGCCGAGATCGAGGGCGAGATGGGCGAGGCACAGATGGGCCTTCAGGCGCGTCTCATGTCTCAGGCGCTCCGCAAGCTGACGGGTGTGGTCTCCAAGTCGAAGACGTGCCTCGTCTTCATCAATCAGCTGCGTGAGAAGATCGGCGTCATGTTCGGCAATCCCGAGACGACGACCGGCGGACGGGCGCTCAAGTTCTATGCCTCGGTGCGGCTCGACATCAGGCGTATCGCCAGCATCAAGGACGGTGATGTCGTCGTTGGCGGGCGCACGCGTGTGAAGGTGGTGAAGAACAAGGTGGCGCCGCCGTTCCGCGAAGCCGAGTTCGACGTGATGTACGGCGAGGGCATCTCGCGCACGGGCGATCTGCTCGACCTGGCCGTCGAGAAGCGGATTGTCGAGAAGAGCGGAGCCTGGTTCGCCTACAACGGCGAGCGGCTCGGTCAAGGCCGCGAGAATGCCAAGCAGTTTCTGAAGGAGAACACCGACATCTTCAAGGCCATTGAGGAGCGCGTCCGCCGCGAGCTGGGTTTGCTGCGCGAGGTGGAGCCGGTTTCGGCGTAGGCGAGCCAGCCAGACGGTTCGAGACCAGCCGGGGCGCCCACAAGACGCCCCGCGAGTCCCCTCTCCCCGGCGTCCACTCGGGCCGCGTGAGTGATATGATCGCGTTTCTTGGGACGTCCGACAGGCCGGCCTGAGATCTCTCCGCGTGGCGAGGTAGCTCAGTTGGTAGAGCATACGACTGAAAATCGTAGTGTCGACGGTTCGATTCCGCCCCTCGCCACCATCTTCTAAACCATAGTAAATCTGTTCAGCGGGCTCGCGTGGGCGGCATGGTCCGACGGGAGCCCGACCCCT
>Ga0194132_10003365_pt1 | contig 28552 bp, 27 predicted proteins | sample TA2KigOf80mmetaG_FD_148612 | JGI IMG/M metagenome (GOLD analysis project Ga0194132, IMG submission 148612) | Freshwater microbial communities from Lake Tanganyika, Tanzania - TA2015054 Kigoma Offshore 80m | ecosystem: Environmental > Aquatic > Freshwater > Lake | place: Tanzania: Lake...
TCAGCCGGAAGGTTGGATCCTGCGAGAGCCGCTCGGCATCGTTGACATCCTCGTAGCCGGCAATCCGGCTGTAGACGGACTGGCGCAGTAGGTCCGCCAGCGGAAGCTGGGTATTCTTGCCGCGCCGTGAGTCAGTCAGGTGTTGGGCAATGAGAGCACCGAAGCCCAGCCGTTCATCCAACTCACGCACCAGGATCAGACCACCATCGGAAGTAACGCGCGATCCCTGGAAGTCGATCTTGAGAAGGCCGTTGAACGAGAGCTGAAAGGGCTGGTTTTGTTTGTCACCCATTGGGTGCTGTCCTCCGCAGGGGTCTTCGCTGCCTTCAAACCCCTATCGATATTGATGCGGACGAGCATCCAGGAGATTCGCACGCGCGGCTCAAAACGGAAATGTGGGTCAAGATTCCTTCCCTATGCAGTTCCACCGGTTTCGCAGCCTCTTCCACTTTTCACCGCCCCGCTTTGCATCGTCCCGCATTACGCTGGCAGCCCTGCTGACGGTGAGTTTCGCCGCGGCGCAGGAGCCGCCCGCCCCGCCTCCCCGCCCCGCGGGCGCCAAGCCTTCGGCGCCGGCCAAACCAAGCTTCCTGATCAGCCGCCCGGTGCCCGCCGCCGAGATGGCGGAGCGAGGCCAGAAGCTCTACGTGGCTCAATGCGGATTCTGTCATGGCACCAATGCCACGGGCGGCACGCAGGGCCCGGACCTGGTCCGCAGCGTGATCGCGCTGCGCGACGACAACGGAGAACTCATCGGGCCGGTGATCCGGAAAGGCGTTCCCGACAAAGGCGTGCCGCCGTTTGCCTCAATGACCGATGTCCAGATTCGCGAGATCGCGGCCTTTCTCCGGTCACGCCAGCAGGCCGCCATCAACCGGGGCCAATACAAGATCCAGAATGTCGTCACGGGCGATGCTGCCCAGGGCCAGGCGTTCTTCGCACGGAACTGCGCCGGCTGCCATTCACCGGCGGGCGATCTGAAAGGGATTGCCGCCCGCTTGGATCCGGTGGCCCTTCAGGCGCGTTTTCTCTACCCAGTCACGCGCACGTTCGGCCGCGGTCCCGCCGTGCCCGCGGGCAAGCCGACGATGGTCACTGTCACGGCCGGCACGCGTGTTCTGAAGGGCCGGCTGGAGTACGTCGACTCCTTCAGCGTGTCACTGCGCGATGAGCACGGCGACTATCACTCCTTCGCGCTCGACGTGCCGAACCCGCCCAAGGTAGACATTCAAGATCCGCTTGCCGGCCACGAGGCTCTGCTGCCCAAGTACACCGACGCCGACATGCACAACGTTCTGACGTATCTGGTGACCCTGAAATGAAGCACGCTCTCCTGTTCCTTGCCGCGGCCATCGCGCCCGCCCAGATTCTCGACCCGGCCAAGCTTCTTCAACCACCCACCGACACCTGGGCAACGTACAACGGCGACTACTCGGGCCGCCGCTTCAGCCCGCTGAAACAGATCCATACGAAGAATGTGGCGGCGATGACGCTGGCCTGGACCTACCGCATCAACACGGGCCCGGGCGGGGGCGGCGGATTTGGCAGTTCGATCAAGGCCACGCCGATTGTCGTCAAGGGAGTGATGTACTTCGCCACGCCCGATCACGCCTGGGCCATCGACGCCCGCAACGGCCGCGAACTGTGGCACTACACCACGCCAACCAAGGGCGGCATCCACATCGGGAACCGCGGCTTTGGCATGTACGGCGACTGGCTGTACTTCGAGACGCCCGACAACCATCTGGTGAGCCTGAACGCCCGCGATGGCAAGGAGCGGTGGAAGATCGAGATCGCCGACGTGAAGCAGGAATACTTCTCCACGCCGGCGCCGGTTGTGATCCGCAACCACGTGATTGTCGGCGTGGGCGGCGATTCCCTGGATGTGCCGGGTTATCTGGAATCGCGCGACCCGGAAACCGGCGCCGTCAAGTGGCGCTGGAACACCACGCCGCGTCCCGGCGAGCCGGGCGCCGAAACCTGGCCTAACAAGGATGCGATGGAACACGGCGGCGGCATGACCCGGATGCCGGGCACCTACGATCCCGAACTGAACCTCTACTACCTGGGCACGGGCAACCCGAATCCGGTGATGGCCGGGCAGGGACGAATGGGAGACAATCTCTGGACCTGCTCGATTGTGGCCCTCAATGCCGATACGGGGAAGATGGTCTGGTACTTCCAGCCCTCGCCGCACGATACGCATGACTGGGATGCCGTGCAGACGCCGGTTCTGATTGACGGCGTGATTGATGGGAAGCCGCGCAAGCTGCTGGCCCAGGCCAGCCGCAACGGGTATTACTTCCTGCTGGACCGGGTGACCGGCAAGCGGCTGGTGACCAAGCCGTTCATCCCGGTGAATTGGACCAAGGGCATTGACGCCAAGGGGCAGCCAATCCCTGATCCGAAGAAAGAACCGCAGCCGGATGGCTCCCTGGTGGCACCGTCTTCGAACGGCGGCACCAACTGGCCGCCCCCCAGTTTCAGCCCCGATACGGGTTTGCTGTACGTTCAGACGCAGTCTTCCTGGAGCATCTACTACCTGACCGACACGGAAGGCAAGCCGCAAGGCTGGGGCGGGCGCGACCAGATGCTGACGGCTCGAAGCGCGCTCAAGGCGATCGACTATCGCACGGGTGATGTGAAGTGGTCGCACGAGTATCCGGGGCGCGGGTTTGGCATGCCCGGCGTGCTTTCCACGGCGGGCGGCCTGGTGTTTACCGGCGACCCGAGCGGCAACTTCATCGCCTACGACGCCGCGGCGGGCAAGCCGCTGTGGCACAGCCGGCTGACCACGGCCGTCTCGAACGGCCCCATGACGTATGAGATGGACGGCCGGCAGTACGTGGTGGTGGCCGCGGGCGACACGCTTTATGGCTTTGCCATGATGGCGTCCTGGAAGTAGGGCTAAAAACACGCTATTCTAGAAAGAGGGACTCCCGTGCCGATCCGCCGGGATTGTTGTCCCGAGACCTTTTCTCCCGAGATTGCCATGACCAACGCACTGCTGGCCCGTTTCATCGAACAGAAGAAGCGCACCGATATCCCCGAATTCCGCACCGGCGACACGATTCGTGTTCACGTCAAGATCCGTGAAGGCGACAAAGAACGCCTTCAGGCCTTTGAGGGCACCGTGATCGCCCGCAACAACACCGGCATGGGCGAAAGCATCACCGTCCGCAAGGTCAGTTTTGGCCAGGGCGTGGAGCGCATCTTCCCGGTGAATGCTCCCGTGATCGATCATATCGATGTCGTGCGCACGGGCCGTACGCGCCGTTCCAAGCTGTACTATCTGCGCGGCCTGAAGGGCAAGGCGGCGCGCCTGCGGGAGCGCGTCTAACCGCGCGGGGAACTCCCCCTTTGGCCAAGCCGGCATCCGGATACCACGAACGCGCCTGTCACGCACTGGGTTTCGTGCGTGTGGCCGGCGTGGACGAAGTGGGACGCGGATGCCTGTTCGGCCCGGTGACCGCCGCGGCGGTGATTCTGGACCCGGCACGCCCGGTTCGCGGCCTGCGCGACAGCAAGCAACTGGAACCGGAGGAGCGTGAGCGTCTGGCCGTTCTGATCCGTGAGCGTTGCGTGGCGTGGGCAGTGGCGGAAGCATCGGCCGCTGAGATCGACCGGATCAACATTTTGGAAGCCTCGCGGCTGGCCATGCGGCGCGCCGTATCGCAACTGGCTCCCCCGCCCGATTATCTGCTCATCGACGCCATCGAGATCGATTACGCGGTGCCGCAGAAGCCCATCATCCACGGAGACGCCCTGTCGCGATCGATTGCCGCGGCATCGATTCTCGCCAAGGTGCACCGGGACGGCACGATGGCGGAGTGGGAGGCCCGGTATCCAGGTTACGGGCTGGCCCGGAACAAGGGCTACGGCACAGCGGAGCATCTGGAGGGCCTCCGGTCGCTGGGACCGGCCCCCGATCACCGGCGAAGTTTTGAGCCGGTGCGCCAGACCCGCCAGTTGACCCTGTTCCCGGAACAGGCGGAGGCGGCCCATGCCTGATCCCACACCCCGCCGCTACTCGGCGGCGGAAAAGATGCTGGGCCTGGCGGCCGTGATCTTCTCGTTTGGCATCGGATTTTTCCTGATGCTGTTCCCATGGCTGGAGGAATGGAACTCCAACTATTTTTCGGCGATGATTGAGCCTGTGGGCGTCTGGGGCAACGCCTACTTCCGGGGCGCGGTGAGTGGAGTGGGCGTCATCAACATCTATATCTCGTTCCTGGAAGTCTTCCGCCTGCGCCGTTTCGCCGAAACCAGCGATCCGGAATAGCCCGCGTCAAACGCCTGATAAGATAAGGATTACCGTGAGCAAAGAGAACCCAACCAACACCTCCACCGCGGAGGAACAGACCAAGCCGGAGGCTCACAAGGGCAACCCTCCGCGCGGCACCATCGCGGAGTGGACGGTGACCATCCTGCTGCTGCTGTTCGGCACCACGACGCTGGTGCAGGCTTTTGTGATTCCCACCGGGTCCATGGAAGACACGCTGCTCATTGGGGACCATCTTCTGGTGGACAAACTGGCCTTCGCGCCGCCCGGCCCCATCAGCCGGTACATCCTGCCCTACACCGACGTGAAACGCGGCGACATCATTGTCTTCCGGTATCCGGTGAATATCCGTGACACCTTCGTCAAGCGGGTGATCGGCATGCCGGGGGACCGGATCCGCATTGTGAACAAGCAGGTTTTTCTGAATGGCACGGCGCTTCCGGAGCCGTACAAGTATCACAAGACCGAGTACATCGACTCCTACCGGGACAACTTTCCCAGCGAGCCGAACCAGCGCCTGTCCGAATCCGGCGACAGCATGCTCGAAAAGAACGTCGATCCGGTGACCCGGGAAGTGATTGTGCCGGAAGGCCATTATTTCGCCATGGGCGACAATCGCGACCACTCGCTCGACAGCCGGTATTGGGGCTTTGTGCCGCGCGGCAACATCATTGGAAAGCCGGTCATCATCTATTGGTCCTACGATGCGCCCACGGAGCGTCTGGCGGGTTCGTTCCTTTCGTTTGACCATGCCAAGGACCTGGCGATCAATTTCTTCAGCAAGACACGGTGGAAGCGGTCGCTCAACGTGATCCGCGGCCACGAGATTCCGTCGAACAAATAGCCTTTTTCATGCCGGGGCAACATTACCACGGCCTCATCCTCGCCGGAGGAAGGGGCACGCGTTTCTGGCCGTTGAGCCGTAAGAGCCGCGCCAAGCAGGTGCTGAACTTCTTCGGAGAACGGTCGCTGATCCAGCAAACCGTGGACCGGCTGGGGCCGGTCATCGCGCCGGAGCGGATCTGGGTACTGACCAACGATCATCTGCGGGATGAAATCGTGCGGCAGTTGCCGGAGGTGCCGCGGCGGCAGATCATCGCCGAACCGGCGCAGAGGAACACGGCGCCGGCGATCGGGCTGGCGGCGAAGGTGATCGAATCCATGGATCCGGAAGCCGTGATGGGCGTATTCCCGGCGGATCATGTGGTGGAGAAGCCGAAGCGCTTCTTGCGTATGGTGCGGCCGGCACTCCGCGCGGCGGCCGCGGGCCGGATTGCGGTGCTGGGCATCCAACCACGGTGGCCCGAGACCGGCTACGGCTATATCGAGTTTCCACCGGGAGCCGAGGCCGGCTCCACGGTTCCGGTCGCGGTGCGCCGATTCCGGGAAAAGCCGGATCAAGCCACGGCCGAACAGTTCCTGGCCGCGGGACATTACTGCTGGAACGCCGGCATGTTCTTCTGGAAGGCAAGCCGTGTGCTGGATGAACTGCGCCAGCATCTGCCAGCCACCGCCGCACTGCTTGACCGCCTGCCCGGGTTCCATTCACGCCGGTTCACGGCGTCGATGAATGATCTGTTTCCCCAGTGCGAGAACATCTCGATTGACTACGCCGTGCTCGAGCGCGCCAAAGAGATTTGGGGCTTCGCGACGGACGATATCGGGTGGAACGACGTGGGAAGTTGGAACGCGGTTTATGAGTTGGATCGCGGCGATGCCACGGGCAACGTGGTCCGCGGGGAAGCGATCCTTGAATCCAGCCGCGGGAACTACGTGAATGCCCACGGCAAGCTGGTGGCGCTATTGGGTGTGGACAACCTGGTGGTTGTGGACACGCCCGACGCGCTGCTGATCGCCGACCGTTCCCGCGCCCAACAGGTGGGCGATATCGTGAAGATGATCGAACGGCACGGCCGGCACGAGCTGCTCTGATCGAACGTGATCGAACGCACGCAAGTCGAAATTCGCAACCTTCGAACAGCCGGGATCCTGGGTGTCGGCGAGGAGGAGCGCGCCGCGCCGCAGCCGCTTACCGTGAACCTGTGGCTCGAAATCGACCCCGGGGAATCGCCGCAAACAGACTCCATCGGCGACACAGTGGATTACCGGCGTGTCCGCGATGCCGTGATTGAGCGGATCGAGACCAGCCGGTTTCACCTGCTCGAAGCCTTGGCCGCGGCACTGATCAGCGATCTTGCAAAAGAGCCCCGCATCATTGCCGCGCGCATCTCGGTGGAGAAGCCGGGCGCCTTGCGGCTGGCCGATTCGGTGGCGCTTACGGTTTCCTGGCGGCGGCGTCCGGTCCCGGAAAATCCTTCGGCGGCCTCTGGGTAACCTTCCCGGTGGCCGCCCACTCTGTTCCACGCTGGAAGGTGGCGGCAAAACCGGTGCAGTTCATCGCCTCCACGTTGTGGCCCAGGATAGTGTGGAAGATGCGGCCCTTGCCGTAGGTCAGCGTCATGAGCGCCAGCTCATGTTCGCCGGTGCCGCCCGTGTCCTTGGCGGAAAAGGCAGTCGCAAGCACCGTCATGTTCTTTGCCGGCCCCCGCAGGCTGTCGTAGAGTTCATCGGTGGCGTGCAGCCAGACCGGTGGCAGGCCACGCAGGATGGGATGCCTGGGTTCGCGCGCCGTCACCTGATAAGCGTGCTGGCGTCCGTGATGCCCGCCCTTGCCGGGCGTGGTGTCGTGCACCACCTTGCCATCGCGCCACCGCACCATGGGTCCGCTCTTTTCATCGCGCCCCATCCAGCCGCCAACGCCGATCATCTCGTTGTAGGCGGTCCATTGAGGGAACGCGTTGTCGGCGGCGTGGACTGAGACGAAACCGCCACCGCCGCTGACGAACTTCTCAAAGGCCGCCTGCGTGGCGGGCGGCCAGACAGAGCCCCCGCCGAAATCGGAAAAGTTGGAGATCACCACATCGTAGGCCGCAAAATCCGGCTTAAAGCCGCTGATGTCGGCCCCTTTGGGCGGCGCGGTCGCGACATCCACGGTGAACAGTCCCGTGGCTTCCAACTGTTTCTTGAGAACCGGGGTGGTCTGCTGCCAGGCGTGATTGTTCTGCCCGTCGACGATCAGCGCCTTGCGCGGCGCGGCGGCAAGGACAGAGGCAAGAATCACGAATCCAAAACCGCGGGCCACGGCCATAAGCCCTCTCATTTCACTGCCACCAGCGTGTTCAAATCGACGCCCGCCGGGTTCTTCTGATCAACCGCCGCGGGCACCGGCACGGACACTTTGAGGTCCAGCTTCTTGCACGTCGTGGGGGTGCAGGCCTGGCCCTTGATGGTGACCATGGCCGGGCCCGCGCCGTCCCGCTTGACGGGCGCGGCGAAGGTCACCGTGTTTTCGTAGCCCCAGCTATACCAGCGTTCGGCGGGCTTTGAAAAATCGAGCGGCGGCGATTGCAGCCATCCCCCGTTGACGCTAAGGCCGCTGGCCACCGCCAGTTCGGTGGGGAGATCGATGCCAAGCGATGGCTTCCCCGCCAGCTTTTCGTCGGCACGCTTCTTGTTGTCGATGGTGAACGTGTGCCAGCCGGGCTCCAGCTTTCCTTCAATCACCAGATAGCCGCCATCCACGCGGGCTCGATAGGAGAGGAACGGCCGGTCCTCGTGATACGACTCAACGGGCGCGGACCATTCTCCCGCCCAGGCTGCCGCCGCCATGGTAAACAGAGCGATCTTTTTCATTTTCGGAAACTCATGCGGAAAGTCTTCAGATCCATCTCCAGGCGCTTGCCATTGCGCAGCACCGTGAGCCGCGCGCTGTCGCCGGGAGTCTTCTTCAGTTTCAGGTACAGCTCGGCGGTATGGGCAAACTCATCGCGCTCCACGCCATCCACCGCGACGATGATATCACCCACTTCCAGCGCATGCGATTTCATCGTTCGCGCGAACTCAGCCACGTACTTCACTTCGCTTGCCAGGCCGCCCGCGGGCAGTTGGAGTTCGGTCCGCTGGGCATCGGTAAGGGGCTTGTCCTCGAAGTAGAGCCGGGGGTCGACGGACGCCTGGCGGAAGCGCAGATCAGTCCACCACCAGCGCTGCGGCAGATCGAACGTCAGGTCCACGGCCTTGCCCTCACGCAGAACGGTGATGCGCACCTGTTTGGCACGGCGATCCACCTTGTCGTAGTTGTGCTGAAGGTCGGCGAAGGTCCAGACGGCGCGGCCGTCCACGGCCGAAATGACATCACCCGCTTTCAGACCGGCGGCCACGGCGGCGCCCGCCGCCTCCTTCACCGCCAATCCGCGCGGGACGTCCAGATGGATGCCGATGGTCTTGATGTCCGGGGACCGGTAGAGATGCCTCAGCTTGTCGAGCGTGCCGTCCTGTTCGCGATGCTGATTCTGATAGTCGGCGATCAGGTGGCATTCAACGCATTGGTTCTGCGCGAATGTGCGCTCAACCAGCATCGGAATCTGGCGCGGGAAGGCCGCCGGAGGGCGCGCGAACTTCGCCAGCTTGCCGTCCATGTACTGGCGATGAAGCTCCAGCCCTTGCCGGGCCGCCAGTTCCAGGCTCTCCAGGTTGAGGTAAGTATCGGGCGACGCCGAGTCGCGGCCGCCGTAGCGCATGTAGATCTGCTCGTCGGCGTTGAGCATGTAGAAATAGATGGCGTTGTTGCGGTCATGCTCGAACAGGCCGATATCCACGTTGTCCATGCGGGTGATGCGCAGGCAGACGTACTGGCTCAACTGTTGGCCCAGGGGCGAACTTTTCGGTGACAGCACAACCTGTGCGTCAAAGGCGCGGCCCGATATTCAAGCCTCGCAGCGGAACTCAAGGAAGATCGGTTTGCCGGTCTTCCGCGATTCGGCCAGCGCCTGCTGGTAATCGCCCACCCAATTCAACCCATCATCCTGCGCGGTGAGTGCGGCACAGGCGGCCAGAGAGAGCAATGCGGTGAATTTCATGGGAATGAGCGGCTACCTATTAGTTTAGGCGAAGCACTTCAGCGTGTGGTTACCGGTCCCCCATGCCGAGCCCCCATACCGGGTCATGATGCCGGGTCATGATGCCGGTTCATAATAGGAGACAGATGCACCGGACGTTGGCCCTCGCCGCCTGCCTGTCCGCGCCCCTGGCCGCGCAGCCCGCCGGCGGCGCTGAGACTCTCGACAGGACTGCGTTTTTCGAGAGAAAGATCCGGCCGGCGCTGGCCGCGCACTGTCAGGCATGCCATTCGTCGAAGTCCAAGGCGCCCATGGGAGGCCTGGTGCTCGACCAGCCTTCGGGCATCCTTCGAGGTGGCAGCCGCGGCCCCGCCGTCGTCCGCGGGAACCCCGGAACAAGCCTGCTGCTGCAGGCGCTGCGATACGCGGGCGGCCTTCAAATGCCCCCGGCGGGGAAACTGCCCGCCGCCGTGATCAGCGATTTCGAGGAATGGATTGCCTCCGGGGCAGCGATCCCTCGGGATACCACGCCGGAAGCGGCCCCCGCCGCCAAGGGGCCGGACTTCACGCGGGGCCGCCAGTGGTGGGCCTTCCAGCCGCTGGCCGAAATCGCCGCGCCCGCCGTCTCGACACCTGCATGGCCGAAAACAAAGATCGATCATTTTGTTCTGGCCGCACTCACGAGAAACAAGCTGGCGCCCTCGCGGGAAGCCGCGCGCCGCACGCTCATCCGCCGCGCCTCGCTGGACCTGACGGGTGTTCCACCCTCCTATGCCGAAATCGAAGCCTTCGCCGCCGACCCCCGGCCGGATGCCTATGAGAAGCTGATCGGCTCACTGCTGCTGTCGCCCCGGTACGGCGAACGTTGGGGCCGCCACTGGCTGGATGTGGCTCGCTGGGCGGAAGACAACCCCACTTCGGAAGCCACCAATCAACCTTATCCATTCGCATGGCGGTATCGCGACTGGGTGATTGAGGCAATGAACGCCGACATACCCTATGACCGCTTTGTGAAGATGCAACTGGCGGCCGATCAGCTTCCCGGCTTCCGGCGGGACGACCTGCGGGCGCTCGGATATCTGGGCGCGGCCCCGGTGTATCACAAGGACGCGCGTCTGTCCAAAGAGGTGATCGAGACTCTCTCCACGGACGATTGGGACGAACGCGTGGATGCGGTGACCCGGGGCATTCTGGGCCTCTCCGTTGCCTGCGCCCGCTGCCACGACCACAAATTCGACCCCATCTCCGCGCGCGACTACCACGGCCTGGCGGGCGTCTTCGCCAGCACGATGATCGTCAAGCGTCCGCTCACCCCTATCGACCCGGCCACGGAATCGCGGCTGGTCTGGAACCAGGACCGGATCACGCGGCTCGACTACATGTCGAAGATGCTGACCGGGGAGCCGGGCACGAGTCCTGAGGAGTCTCGCAAGCGGGTGATTGCCATGACCGCCGAGTCGGATGCGCTCAAGCGCGAAACTCCGGCGTTCGAAGGCCCCCTGGCACACGCGGTGATCGATGCCGGCGTCTGGGTGAACGGAACCGATTCGGAGTTGACCACGCTCGATTTCCGCATGGGCGTGCCCCGCGACCTGCCCGTCTTTCGCGGCGGTAACGTGGCCAACCCGGGCGAGATCGTGCCGCGGCGCTTCCTCACCGTGCTTGAGCCGGGCGAGCCCGCACCGTTCCGGCATGGCGCGGGGCGGCTGGATCTGGCGGAGAAGATTTTCACGGCAGCGGCGCCGCTGGCCGCTCGCGTCATCGTCAACCGCGTTTGGGGCTGGCACTTCGGCCGCGCGCTTGCCGCCACCCCCAGCGATTTGGGCACTCAGGGAGAACGGCCCACGCATCCCGAACTGCTGGACGATCTTGCGGCGCGATTCATTGCCAATGGATGGTCCCTCAAGTGGCTGCACAGGGAGATCATGCTTTCGGCCGCCTACCGCCAGGACAGCCGGCCGGACGCGAAGGCCGCGTCCATCGACCCAGGAAATCGCTGGCTCTGGCGCATGACGCCGCGGCGGCTTGAAATGGAGTCCTGGCGCGATCGGATGATCGAGGCGGCCGGTGGTCTTGACCCCGCCATGTATGGCCCCAGCAGCGACCTGGAGGACAAAGCCAACCTGCGCCGCACTGTGTACGCGCGGGTGAGCCGGGGCCGTCTGAATGCGGTCTTCAAGCTTTTCGATTTCCCGGATGCTTCACAACACAGTCCGGCGCGCGAGGTGACCACCTCACCGCTGCAGCAATTGTTCGCCATGAACAGTCCGTTCATGCTGGATCAGGCACGGCGTCTGGCCGGCCGGGTGGAATCCGTGGAAGAACCGGCGGCGCGCGTCCGGCAGCTTTACCGGCAGGCCCTGGGCCGCGATCCGTCGGCCCGCGAACAGGACTTGGCGCTCAGCTTCGCCACCACGCCCGAACGCTGGAAGCAGCTTGCGCAGGCGCTGCTGGCTTCCAATGAGATGATGTTTCTGGAATGAACCGCCGCGATTTTGTCCAGTCCTTGAGCGGAGGCTTCGGCCTGATGGGCCTGGCCGGCGCGCTCGCCGCCGAGCAGCCGCGCCCGGTCTTCCGCGCGCCGCACTTCACGCCGAAAGCCCGCCACTCCATCTTCCTGTTCATGACAGGCGGGCCCTCGCACATCGATCTTTTCGATCCGAAGCCACTGCTTGCGCGCCACGCCGGCGAACGCCCCGGCGCCGTCGATGTGCGCACCGAACGCACCACCGGCGGGCTTCTGCCATCGCCCTTCCAGTTCCAACGCCACGGGCAGGCCGGCATCGAGGTGAGCGAGCTGCTGCCCAACCTCGCCAGGACCATCGACGAAATCGCGGTGGTGCGAGGCATGTACACCTTCAACCCCACGCACACACCGGCGCGCAACCTCATCCAATCGGGCAATATCGCAGCCACAAGGCCCACGCTGGGGGCATGGCTGAGCTACGGTCTTGGAACGGAGAATCAGAACCTGCCGGGCTTCGTGGTGTTGAGCCCCGGCAACAATGGCGGAGCCCTGTGGCGGTCCGGCTTTCTACCCAGCGAACACCAGGGAACGGCCATCAATCAGGCGGAACCGGTGCCGGAGAAGATGATCCGGTACCTGCGCAACCCCGATCTGGCTCCGGCCTCGCAGCGCGAACAACTCGATCTGGCGCAGGCTTTGAATCGCGAGCACGCGGCTGGGTTTGGCCCCGATCCGTTTCTTGAAGGGCGCATTCAGGCGATGGAAACGGCATATCGAATGCAGTTCGCGGCGCTCGATGTTTTCGATCTCGCCGGTGAGCCCGCGCACATCCGGCGGCTCTACGGCTCAAGCCAGTTCGCCAACGGCTGCCTGCTGGCGCGCCGTCTGGTTGAGCGCGGCGTGCGCACGGTGCATGTCTACTACGGCCAGGGGCAGGTGTGGGACGACCATAAGTCGATCAACAAGAACCTCAAAAAGCGATGTCCGGACATGGATCAGGCAGCGGCCGCGCTGATCCTGGACCTGAAGCAGCGCGGGCTGCTGGAGGAAACCGTGATCGTGTGGGGCGGCGAGTTTGGCCGCACGCCGGTCTCTGAGAGCGGGGACGGCCGCGACCACAACCCCTACGGCTACACAATGTGGCTGGCTGGAGGTGGGATCCGGGGCGGCCAGGTCCACGGTGCCACGGATGAGTTCGGCTTCAAAGCCGTTGAGAACCGCGTCAGCATCCATGACCTACATGCCACGCTGCTTCACACACTGGGCATTGACCACGAACGGCTCACGTATCGCTATGCCGGCCGCGACTTCCGCCTGACTGACGTGCACGGACAGGTGGTCCGTCCGCTGCTGGCATAACGGGCTGCCCTTCGTACCATCTTTGGGGATTGATTAAGGCTTCACGCTGAACACCGCTACGCCCGATTCCTTCCCGCCCGGATTCCTCACCTGCACCCGCACCTCGCCGGGGCGTTCGAAAAGCTCAGAAGGCACAAGCGTGGAGAGCCGGTCGACATCCCCAAAGTTGGTTTCAAGTTCGACACCACCAAAGATAATCTTTGAGCCGGGCACGAAGTTCTCACCGGTGAGGCCAAGCGCGGCGCGGCGTCCGGGTTGTTCATTGAAGGGCTGGCCGGCGCGGGTTTCCGGCGGGAACAACTGCCCGATTCTGGGCGGCGGGCCATCGGCTTTGAGCACAATCCAGGGCACAACGTTTGAAAAGCGCCCATCAGGCAACTCCACCTGCACCACGTGGATGCTGTCGCGGGCGTAGAGCTCCGGCGGGACCACAGCTGAAAGCACCGTTCCGTTGCCGGTGGAGGTATCCAGCCGATGCGGACCCAGCCGCACTTTGGCCCCTTTTTCAAGATTGCGCCCAGTGAGGCTGATCGCTTCCGAGCCATCCGGCATCCGGTTGAATGACGCGCCGGCCAGAACTTTTTCCGGAATCACGCTTTCGATATGGGGCATCGGTTTTTGCACCGCGCGGTCCGCCTGGCGCACGCACCCGGCCGGCAAAAGCAGCCATGGAATCAACCACCCAGTTCGCATTGTTCTCACTCCAAACGGAACACACTATAACGATTGTCGGCGTAGAGCAGGCTTGCGCCTGGCAGCGGATCGAACCGCCCGGTCAGGCCGGTCGAGGCAAGGCTGGGCCCGAACAGGTTGCCGGCGGAAGCAGCCCGGGACCGGTCCACGAAAAGATAGCGGAAGCCGGCGCCGCGCAGCCGCCCCAGAATCTCGCCGACGGAGGCTGAGCCGCGGAGAAAATCGTAGTTGTAGTCGCCAAACCAATCGCCAAAGGACTCCCCGGCGACATGGTAACGCGTCTCATCGGTAAACAGCAGGTACGTGCGGGCAAGGCCGCCGGAATCGCGGTTCAGCGCACGCGCCGCCGGATAGTAGGGCAGCGATTCGGCCAGCGCCTGGCTGGCCGCTGCCTGCGTCACCGGAGGCACCTGCATCAGGCGCACCATGGTGCTGGCGGTGAGCCCGGCATGAATCGCCAACAGCGCCAACACGGCCCCCGGCGGCCGCCCGCGATAGAGAGCCATGGCAAGGCAAGCCATGAGCGGCAACAGGCTCGCAAGGTAACGCATCACCTGCCCGGTGGCAAACCAGAAGCAGAAATAGAGCAGAACCAACAGCGCCGGTAAGCGCCAGGTGGCGGGTAACCGCCGGCGAACTGCCGCCAGAGCCAGCAGCAGCAGACCGGCGGGGCCGAAAACGTATGGGTCAGCAAAGAGGTTGGGGTTGCCGGCGATCATGCGGAAGGGCAACAGGGCGAGCGCCACCGGATCGCGGCCATGGCCGTACCGCAGGCTGACACGGGCCAATTCCCTGCCCTCCTTGTCGTCTTTCAGGAAGAACGGCGCGGCCGGGCTGCCTGTGTTGGCAAGCGATCGCTGCCACCAGGGTACGCCGCACAAGACAGCCGTCACGGCGATGGCCGTCAGCGGGCGGAGGCGGCGCGTGACAGCCACGTAGGCAAGGCAGGCCAGCGCCACCATCACCGCGCCCTGCAGCTTGGTGGTGCTGGCCAGAGCCAGCGCCGCCGCGGCAGTCCACAGGCTGGCGAAGTTGGAGGAACGCGATTCGTGAACCAGCAGGAGCACACCGGTTGTGAACCAGGCCGAAAGCACCAGATCGGCATACTCCGCGCGAGCCACCCAATGGAACACGGGCGAGGTGAAGACGAACAACAGGCCTGCAAGCCACAGTGCGCGGCGCCGGATCCAGCTTGCGGCGAAAGCCAGCCCGAAGGCCAGGATGAGCAGAAACTCCAGATTGATCAGCTTCAGCAGCGTGTCCTCGCCCAGCAGGATCCAGTGGCGCAGATAGAGCAGCACACCCAGGTGCGGCTGAGCATTGAAGCGCATGCCGCCCTGAAATCCCAGGCGTCCGGTTTCCTTGTAGGCGCGGGCGGCGGCCATGTGATAGGACGTGCTGTCGAAGTCCGCCACGGGCAGCATGAGGTCCGCGGTGAACAGGAGCAGGGGAACCAAGAGCACAAGCGCCCACCGCAAGGGCACGCGGAGCGAACGCCACGGAGAGGCGGCCCAGGGCCAGGCGCGCGTCAGAGTAAGTATCGCCACTCCGGCGGCGAGCATACCCAGTTCCAGTCCGAGGACGCTGCGCGGACGGATGCGATAGAACAGTCCGAAGCCCAGGAGCATCATGGCGGCGAATCCGCCCCCCAGACAGAGTGCCGCGGCCCCTCGCAAGGCAGGAGGAAGTGAACGGCCGGCGGCGCGGCAGATCAGGCGCAGCAGGGCCGCGCCCATCGCGTAGTCGACGGCAATGACACCCAGGGTCAGCAGCAGATTCTGGAGCATCCACCGAAGAAGCAGCGCGAGGTTGAGATCGCTTTCCCGCAGTGCACGCAGAAAGAGCCAGAGGTTGTCGGCCCACCAGTCCGGAAAGGGCCAGGGCCAGGCGAAGGTCATTCTACGTTCCGGAGCCGCGTGCTTCCAGCACTCTGACGGGCGTAGCGGCGCGCTCAAGCGGCGCGAAGCGGTACTTGATGAGCGTCCAAAGCGCCTCTACACCATCCTGCCAGCGAATCTTCTTGCCTTCCAGGATGCCGCGCGCGTTGTATGAGATGTTCACCTCATGGATCACGTGGCCCAGGCGGCGCATCTTGGCGGTGACTTCCGGGCAGAACTCGAAGCGGATGCAGCGCAGGCGCACGCTGCGCAGCGCCTCGGTGCGAAACGCCTTGTAGGCAGTGGCTTCGTCGGTGATGCCGGCGCCGTAGAGCAGGTTCGCCGTGACGGTGAGAATGCGATTGGCGAGCCAGTTGGCGAACTTCATGTTGCGGGGCCGGGTGGCGAAGCGGGAGCCGTACACCACCGTGGCCCGGCCATCCACCAGGGGCTGCAGAACCGCGACATAGTCCTTGGGGTCGTACTCCAGGTCGCCATCCTGAACCAGGATGATGTCGCCGGACGCCTTCCGGATACCGACGCGGAGCGCCGCGCCCTTGCCGAAGTTTTCGAACGTGGAATGAACGTGCAGAAGCGAAGCGGCGTGATAGCGCGCCAGGAGTTCGGTGGTGCCATCGGTTGAGCCGTCATCAACCACGATCACCTCCCGGGTGCACCCTGCCGGCAGGGGCGCGGCGAGCACGCGGTCCAGCACCTGGCCCAGGATGTGGCGCTCATTGTAGACCGGAATGACGATGGAGACCTTCACGGGCGCTCCAGTACGGCGAGGATGGACTGGCCGACGGGGGGCTCAATCCAGGACTCGAGCCGGCGTTCGACAGGAACAACGAAGCGATCGAAGGCGGCAATCTGGCTGTCGGACTGTTCGGTGCGCCGGAAAAGCCGCGCATTGGCCCACCAGCCAAAGAACCCCAGGAAGTTCATGAAACGAAGCAGCCGCGGGCGCAGGCCGGCGGCGCGCGCGGTGGCGGCAAGGCTGCGCTTGGTGTAACGGCGGTAGTGGCCCAGGTTGTGGTCGATGGATCCGTAGAGGGCGGCGAAGGCGGGCACCAGAAGGACCACGCGTCCGCCCGGGGGCAGGATGCGTCCCATGCGTTCCAGGAGCAGACGGTCGTCCGAAATGTGTTCAAGAACGTTGAGGCAGGCGACGGAATCAGGCCGCTCACGTTCGATGTCGAGAAAAGCCGGATCCAGGGCGTCCATGGCGTGGGCGGTCAGATTCGTGTAGTCCGCGTAGCGGCGGCGGAGGAGGCCTACACACTCCGGTTCGAGATCGATGGCGATGACGCGCTCGCGATCCAGCAGGTGGCCGGTGAAGTTGCCAAGACCACAACCGATTTCGACGACGCGGCGCCCCAGGTGGCGGAGACACACTTCGGCCTGCCAGGCAAAGTACCGGCGGGCTCCGGTCATGCGCTGCTGATCGCGAACCACGTATTCGACGGCGGGTGACAGAATCCCCATCATAGCGCGCGCCGGTTATCATCTAGAGTTGATGCAGCGGTTGCAAGTACTGGCCTCGCGGGCCTGGTGGGCGGCGCCTCTGGCCGTTTTCGCGGCCCTCTACTACGGCACACTGGATATCTGGTTCATGGCCGATGATTTCGCCTGGCTTGGGTTGCGGTTGTCGGTCAACCAGCCGATGGATCTGGTTGATGCTCTGTTTGGCCCGAAGGCACAGGGCACCGTACGGTTTCTGAGCGAACGGGCGTTTTTCATGACGTTCGAGAAGCTGTTCGGAATCAACGCCCTGCCAATGAAGCTGTTCGTGCTGGCGACGCAGGCGGCGAATCTGGTGCTTCTGGGCCTGATCGCACGGCGGCTCACCGGGACGGTTTGGGCCGCCGTGCTGGCGCCCGCCGCCTGGTGCTTCAATGGCGGCCTGGCGGTGGCGCTGAGCTGGATGTCGGCGTACAACCAGGTGCTTACGTCGTTCCTGCTGCTGGCGGCCTTGTACAGCTTCATGCACCGCAGGATGGGGCTGGCGTGGGGAGCCTTTCTGCTGAGCTTCGGGGCCCTTGAGACGGTGGTGGTTTTTCCGGGCCTGGCGCTGGTCTACACCTGGTTCCACGAACGGCCGCAGTGGCGTCAGGCGGTCTGGTTTGCCGTGCCTTCGGCGGTCTATACCGCGCTCCACCTGTTCGTGATTCCGAAGGTGAAATCGGATCCGGCGTATCAGTTGCACGTGGATTTTTCGATTGCCTCAACGCTCTGGACCTACTGGACCTGGGCGATTGGCGCCGTGCGGCTGCCTCAGTTCATTCAGTTCAATCAGAGCCGAGCCGAACTGGGCGGGGCCGTGCTGAGCGCGGTGCTGCTGGGCTTCCTGGTCTGGTGTGCCGCGCGCCGGGAACTTCGCGTGGCGACAGGGCTGGCTTGGTTCTGCCTGCTGCTGGCGCCGGTTTTGCCCCTGCGCGACCATGTTTCGGACTATTACCTGGCTTCAGCCGGGCTTGGATTCGCCCTTCTTGTGGGGGATCTTACAGTGCGCGCGTGGCGGCTGGGATGGCTGGGGGCAGCCGGGTCCACCATTTGGCTGGGGGTCTGGATTGCGTTTCAGACTCCGCAGGTGACCCATACGGTCGACTACTACCGTAACCGGACCGGCCAGGTACAGGCCATGGTGGAAGGCGTGGTAGAGGCTCACGAGCGCCGGCCGTTGGAGCGCATCGTGCTGTCGGGGGTGGAGCCAGAGTTTTTTTGGGCGGGGTTTTTCGACAACCCCTTTCGTCTCTATGGGATGCCGCCGGTGTACCTGACACCCGGGTCCGAGAAGCGGCTGGGCAACCTGCCGGGATGGGCCCGCCCTGAGGACTTTGTGGCTCCGGGTCCCGGGATCGTTTCACTGATTGAGAACGGTCACGCGGCGGTGTACGCGGTGGAGGGTGACCGGCTGCGGAACGTGACGCGGATCTATTACAAAACCGAGGGCCAACGGGCGTCGGCGGTGGTGCCGCCGTACGCGAATGTAGGGGATCCGCTCTATGACCGGCAGCTCTCGGGCGAGTGGCACACGCCGGAGAACGGGTTCCGTTGGATGGGCCGGTCGGGTGGGGTTGAGTTGGGACGGCCGGGAGTGGCCGGGAAGAGGGTTTATGTTTCCGGATACGTTTCAAGTGAGATGTTTACAGATAGCACCACCCCAAGGTTGAAACTAGTGGCCGAGCGTGCTACCATATCCGATATCCCGCTTGAGACGCCGGATGGGACCTTTGAGGTTTCGGCGCCTCTGCCAGATTCCCTGGTCGGGGCGGGTTCGTTTCGTATCGAAATTGAGGCCAGCCGGGTGTTTGTGTTGCCGTCGGACGGAAGAACCTTGAGCGTGCTTGTAAAAAGCGTTGCAATCCGGTGACCCTTCTGTAACGTATTCGGAGTTGGCTTCACCTTCTTGAAGGGCACAAAGCCAACTTTTCTGAGAAAAAATCAGCCCGAGGACGACCAAATTCACAGGGAGTTGACGCTATTAGGGATGTAGGCGCTCATGAAAGTGGCGCCAGCGCCGATAGAGAGAAGTCAGAACGGTATGGGCTGGGCTGGGCGAGACGGGCAGATTGGCATGAAAATTGCTGGTCAATTGTGATACAATACCCAGGATGGTGGCCGATAGCCATAAGGTATTGAACGCTCTAGTACTTCAGTTTCAGGTACTGCCGGGTGGACTGGCGGTTCAGTTTCCTTCTTCAAGGAAGTTGAGCGATGGCGGCTCATATTAAATTGAAACTTTTGGAATTTTCGCGCGTCTATTGGGTATTGAAAGACGAAGGTCGAACAGAGCAAGCAGCAAGCCGATAGGGAAGCCGGACGATACGGCGCCCTGGCCTGATGAGCAGGCTTGATAGACATCATTGATTGAAAGGAAGACAAGGGAGAAAGTAGCCATGACAAAAGCAGAACTCAACAAGTTCCGGTCCATTTTGGAGGCCAAGCTCGAAGAGCTCTCGCAAGTCGTGCGCAACCGTGAAGGCATCACAATCGAGAAGAGTGCCGATGCTTTAGACGAAGTGCAGCACGCGGCAGAGCGCGAGCTGGCTATTCGGAATCTGGATCGTGAATCGAATTTGCTCCGGAACGTGAAAGGCGCGCTACGCCGGATCGAGACGGGAAACTACGGAATCTGCCTCCACTGCGAGGACGAAATCAGCATTCGCCGTTTGAATGCCGTACCGTGGGCTCCGTACTGCATCTCGTGCCAGGAGCTGGCGGACCGCAGCCAGTCGCAGGAAGGCGAGCTGTTTGACGACGTGCTCGTGAACGCAGCCTAAAGCGAACAGGCAAGACCGGCAAAAGAGAGGCGTGGGCTGGTTCCCACGCCTTTCGTGTTTTCAGGCGGCGGCCTGATTCAGGAACTCCTGAATACCTTGGCGCCCGCGCAGGAACCAGACCGGATCCTTGTACATCTGGCAGCCCCAGTTGGCCTCCATGGCCATGGCATGGATCTTGAAGGTGATCTGCACGGCGTCCACCTCGGCGCGGAACTCACCAATCTGCTGCGCGTGGCGGAATTCATCACGCAGTGTCTCAAACCACCACTTCATCGCCGTGGCGAGACGGTCACGCACGGGGCCGGGGCGTCCGTCGAATTCGTGGGCAGCGGCGGCAAAGAAGCAACCGCCGGGAAAACCATCCGATTCGATATGGCGCATCCAGGTATCGAGCAACGCTTCCAGCCGGGCACGGCCCCGGGGTACGGCGTGCGAAGGGGCGAGCACCTTACTCTTGAACTGTTCGCTGGCGTAGACCACGGTGGCCAGTTGGAGCTCTTCCTTGGACCCGAAGTGGGCAAACAGACCACTCTTGCTGCAGTTCAGGTCAGCCGCCAGGCGGCCAATGGTAAGCCCTTCCAGCCCTTCGACGGAAGCAATATCAGCCGCCCGCGCCAGGATCCTCCGGCGTGTGCGTTCACCCTGACGTGGCGATTCGCCAGCACGGGCGGTTTCGGCTACCGCGGTCACGGTTCCGTTCCATTCCATGTGTTCCCCAATCCTTACGAATCATCTTAACCAATGATCGAACGAATCACACGGCCCCCGGTATCGGTGAGCCGGCGATTGCGGCCAGCGTGGTAGTAGGTGAGCCGCAGATCGTTCAACCCCATCTGGTGCAGTATTGTCGCGTGCACATCGCGAATATGGTAGACCTCCTCCACCGCTTTGAACCCCAGCTCATTGGTCTGGCCGACGATGCTTCCGCCCCGGATGCCGCCGCCGGCAAACCAGACGGTGAACGCCTTGATGTTGTGATCGCGGCCCTGTTCCTTCTGATCGGCCGGAGTATCAGGAGTGCGGCCGAACTCACCGGTGCAGACAACGAGGGTTGAATCGAGCATGCCGCGCTGCTTCAGATCCTTCAACAGAGCCGCGATGGGCTTGTCGGTTTCCTGGGCGTTCTTGGTGTGGTTCTTCCGGATGTCGCCATGGGCGTCCCAACTCTGGCTGGGTGTGTAGATCTGAACGAAGCGCACACCCTTTTCGACCAGCTTGCGAGCCATCAGGCAGCGTTTGCCGAACGATTCAGTCACCGGATCATTGAGGCCATAGGATTCACGGGTGGCCGGCGTTTCCGCGGCGAGATCGAGCGCCCCGGGAACTTCGGTCTGCATGCGGTAGGCGAGTTCGTAGGAATCCATGCGGGCGGCCAGTTCGGTGTTCGAGAGATGGCGTGAGGCATGTTCGGCATTGAAGCTGCGCAGCAGATCGAGTTGATTCTGGCGCGTTTCCTCGGAGATATCATCGGGACGGCGAAGGTCGCGTATGGGGTCGCCTTTCCAACGCATGACGGTACCCTGATAGACGGCGGGGAGGAACCCGCTGCCCCACTGCTGGGCTCCGCTGAATGGAATGGACCGGAAGTCCGGCAGGGCCACGTAGGCCGGCAGATTGCGGTTCTGCGCGCCCAGCCCATAGGTGAGCCACGCACCCATGGAGGGATTTCCCGGCTGCACGAAGCCGGTATTCATCAGGAACACGGCCGCGGGGTGGTTGCCGTTGTCGGCCTGCACGGAGCGCACAAAGGCGATGTCATCAACGCAGGTGGCGAGATTCGGCAGGAGCTCCGAGACATCCATGCCGCATTGGCCATGCTTTCGGAAGGCGAAGGGACTGGCAACAATGACGCGCTTGCGGGCAAACAGCCCCGGCTGATCGGTAAGCTTCTCCTTCGACCAGTCCATGGGGGTGCCATCGAACTTGGCGAGCGCGGGCTTGGGGTCAAAGGTGTCCATCTGGGAGACGCCACCCAGCATGGCGAGGAAGATGACGCTTCGGGCCTTGGGTGTGTGATGCGGACCGGCGGGGGCCCCCAGCGTGGGGGCCGCTTGCGCCAAGTCGCCCCGCAAGAGGTCGAGCAGGGCGATACCGCCCACTCCGGTCACGCTCTGGTACAGGAACTGGCGCCGCGAATTCAAGGCCATGTTTACTCCAGGTACAGAAACTCGTTGAGGTTGAACAGCACGACGGCAAGATGCCGGAGGCCGGAGGTGTCGCGGGCCAGCAGGGTCTGCGCACGGTCCAATTCGGCGGGAGAGGGGTCGCGTTGGAGAGCCGCCTGGAATGCGTTGCGGATGCTCTCACCCGGAGACCCGCCTGTGACGCGTCCGGCGAAGTGGCGCGCGGCGAGATTCGCCAGATCGCCATTCATCAGGGTGAGCGCCTGCGGGGCGACCACCGTCGGAATGCGGCGGGCGCACGTGCCGCTGTTGTTAGCGACGTCGAAGGTTTCCATGAGCGGGTCGACAACGCTGCGGCGCTGGAAAGTGTAGATGCTGCGCCGGTTCTGCTCGGCGGCGGGAGACGGAAACCACTTGAAAAACTCGAAGCCTTCCGCGACGTCGGCCGGCACCTCGAACAGGGCACCCGGCCCCCCCTGGGCCGCATTGAGCCGGCCGCTCAGGCTGAGCAGGGTGTCGCGCAGCACCTCCGAATCCAGACGCTGCCAGTTCTGGCGCCACAGGAGGCGGTTGCCTGGATCATCGGTCGCGTACCGGGGCGCCTGCTCATTCTCAACCGATTGGCGCCAGGTATTCGAGGTAAGAATGAGGCGGTGCAGATCCTTCACACTCCACTTGCGGGCGACAAACTCCGCGGCCAGCCAGTCGAGCAGTTCCGGGTGCGTCGGCCGCTCCCCGTTGATACCGAAATCGCTGGGAGTGCGGACGATGCCTTCGCCGAAGTGGTGCTGCCAGACCCGATTCGCCATGACACGCGCCGTGAGCGGGTTTTCAGCGCTCGAGATCCATTCGGCCAGTGCGGTGCGGCGCCCGGAACTGCCGCCCTTGAACGGAATCACGGCCGGATTGCGATGGCCGGCGATGCTTTCAAGGAACCCGGGCTCCACTTTTTCCGCCTTGGCGGCGAGTTCACCCGACTGGAGCACATACGTATCGTGAATGGCCGGCACCTGAGGCGGCGTGACATCGCGAACCGTGTAGGCCACGGGCCGGTAGCGGCGCACAGTCTCTGTCAACTCATCCACCTGATCTTTGGCTTCGCGATAGGACTTCCATTCGCCCTGATCGAGAATGTCCTTGTCACGTTCCTGGAAGAAGGCGTTGCGGACGCCCAAGTCCCGAAGGAAGTCCTTGACCGTCTGATGATCTTCTTTCACCTTGCGGATGGCCATGAAGCGCTGCTTGAGCGCCTCGCGGCGCTGGTCCAGGCCGGCGGTGGCGGTCTCCAGCGCGTCCTCGTATCGACGGAAGCGGCGGCGCATTTCGCCCGGATCCTCGGCGGGGATGAACGGGGCGTTGGATTCCTCAATGGCGGTGGCGGCGAAGAAGGCCTGAAGGCGGTAGAAGTCGCGCTGCGGGATGGGATCGTACTTATGGTCGTGGCATTGGGCGCAGCCGGCGGTGAGCCCGAGAAAGACGGCCGATGTGGTGCCGGTGACCTCGTTGAGAAAGTCCTGGCGAAGCTGCTGCTTGGAGTTGGCATCGGCTTCCCATGTGCTCATCCGCAGGAATCCCATGGCCACCAGACGTTCGGGGCCGCCTCCGGCTTCGTCGCCGGCCAATTGTTCCTTCACGAACTCGTCGTAGGGCTTGTTGGCGTTGAACGAGCGGATGACGTAATCGCGATAACGCCATGCCGCCGGGCGTTCGCCATCAATCGCAAAGCCATCGGATTCGGCATAACGGGCCAGATCCAGCCAGTGGCGCGCCCAGCGGGCGCCATAGCGGGGGTCGGCCAGGAGGCGATCGACCAGGCGTTCATAGGCATCCGCCGACCGGTCTTCAAGAAATGCCCGGGCTTCGGCGGGTGTGGGTGGAAGGCCGATAAGACCGAAGTAGAGGCGGCGAAGAAGGGCGCGCGGCGAGGCGGGGGGAGCGGGCCGCATACCGGCGGACTCCAGACGCGAGAGCACGAAGGCGTCGATGGGATTGCGAACCCAGGAGGAGCCGGAAACCGCCGGCGTGGCCGGGCGCCTGGGCGCCTTGAGCAGCCAGGCCAGATGCTGTTCGCGGCCGCTGGCCGGCGTTGCCGCTCGAGGCGCCAGGGCATTAATGGCGCGCGCCAGGCGATCCATCGCAGCGGCATTCAGCGGGGCTCCACCCAGGGGCATGCGGGGTCCACGATCGCCCTTGATGTACTGAATCAACAGGCTGGCGCTCGCGGAGCCAGGGACGATGGCCGCGCCCCGCCGGCCACCCTTTATGAGGCCGTCAAGCGAGGTGACCACAAGGTCCGATTGAGCCTTGGTCCCGTCGTGGCAACCCGCGCAAGCCTTGCTGACGACGGGCAGGATCTCCGTGTTGAAGAGGTTCTGATCCGGGCTCTGCTGCGCCAAGGCAACCGCGGCAGCCATCACAATCAAGGCGGGATTCATGCGTTCGATGCCGCCTTCATTATAGAACCCGGCGCGTACGCTATGCGTCTTCGTGCCGGCTGAAGTGGCGGTCGAGCGCGACCTTGTTCGCCGCGGAGAGGCGTCCGGCGAGGCTCTGCATCTCGCTCTTCGACATGGGTTTGAAGGAGCGCGCCATCTCGGTATTGGCGCGGATGAACTCAAGGCGAGGCATCCCCACGGTGACCACCGACACCGGAAGCGAGAGCGCATAGCGGATAAGATCGTGTGCGGCGGCTCGGCTGGCGCCGGAACCGATGAGACCCTCCTGAGCGGTGGCCTTCATGGCGACGATACCCATCTTTTTGCGCACGGCCACCGGAAGAGCCAGATCCTGGAAACTGGTGCCCGGGTATGGCGTGGGCGGGATGGCTTCCGAGAAGACGTCCCGTTCGTTCTTTTTCCAGAAACCGGCTCCATCGGGGCTCTTGCCTTGCAGACCGGCGTTGAGGGCCATCTGAGTGGCATCGAAATCGTGGCGTTCCAGCGCCTGAGCCAGCGCTTGAGGATCGGCGTGCGAGGTGATGCCGATGTTACGGACGATCTTCTGCTCGCGCAGCTTGTAAAGACCTTCCAGTGCCCCGCCCTTGGCTTCGATCCGTGCCAGGTCAGCCCCATCGCGCAGGCCATGGATATGGAGCACATCGAGGTAGCTTGTCTGAAGCCGCATGAGGCTCCCTTCCGCCAGGCGCATCAGATCATCGGCCTTGCGGGCACTCGTCTTGGTGGCGAGCACCACGCGGTCACGCAGATCACGGGTGGCCTTGCCCACCCAGGTTTCGCTGACGCCGTCGCCATAGGATTGGGCGGTATCCATGTAGGTGATTCCAGACTCGATGGCGGTGCGAATGGCGGCAATGCCTTCGTCTTCGCTCTTGTAGGCCATCCACAGGCGATTGCCACAGCCAAGCGCGAGGATGGACGGGCGCAGGCTGCTGCGGCCGAACGGCCGTGTGGGCAGCGCAGCGGCGCCCGCGGCTGTGGAAGAGGCCGCGGCAATGGCGGCGGCGGATACGAACCGGCGGCGTGAGACATCCATGGACAGCATTGAATCACGACGGCGGCCCGGGTTGCAACACCGGCCGCTAACAGTGTCAACACCATGAGCAGTGAAGGATGGTAGGCGCGGCAGGACTCGAACCTGCGACCACCGGCTTAGAAGGCCGATGCTCTATCCAACTGAGCTACGCGCCCCAAAGGGTGCCTGCTTTCATCACACCATTGGGGCTCGCGGCGGGTCAAGCGGCCGGTCCATTGGGTGGACGGGTGGCTTTCGTGTTGGCCGCCGACGCCGGCCGTTTGTTCGATGTTGCCGACCACGGATTTGATGGTTTCAGCCTGAGCGCGCAGTTGCCGGCTGGCGGCGTCACTTTCCTCGGCCATGGAGGCTGAATGTTCGGCGACATCTGAGATTTCCGTGATGGCAGAATGATCTGCGGGATGCCGCTGTTTTGTTCCTGGCTGCCCCGGGTGTGTTGCTCCACCAGGGTCTTGATGCGGGCGGCAAGATCGTTGAAGCCATTGATCGCGTGCGTCACTTCCCTGAGGCGAGTGGAGCCCTGGCTGGACCGCGAGATGGACTCTTCAATGAGCGCGGCGGTCTCACGCGCTGCCTGGGCGCTGCGATGCGGGAGATTTCGCACCTCATCGGGCAACACGGCAAGACCCTTGCCCGCATCCCCGGCCCGCGCGGTCTCCACCGCGCGTTCAAAGCCAGCAGGTTGGTCTGGATTCCGATTCGATCATCTGGGCCAGGCGCTGATTGGTTGCCCCCACCTGGCTATCGATGTTGTCCATCATGGAGGCCATTGCGCCGGCGGTGGCATTGTTGCGGTGCGTCACGTCGCTGATCATCTGGGAAGAAGACAAGGTCTGAATGAACGCTGGCGACAAGTTCGGAAGCTCCCCGGGGCTGGCGACTCGCTGGCCACCGAAACCCCCGAGGCCGCACGGGCTACTTCTCGTGCGCCCTAGCCAAGTTCACAGGTGGACTGGCGAAGGCTCCGCTAGACCTGCCCGTTGATGACGAACACAAGCGCGACACCGGCGATCAATAGAACCGCCACTGCCCTTTTGATCCAGATGCTGCCTGCTGGGCAGCCTGTTGCGCGGCCGCGCCCCTTTGTCCGCGATGGAAGTCCAGGATTTCATCCGGGGGCTTTCTGGCGCGTCCCTGAGCCGACTCATCCGGGCCGCCCACAGGTTCCTGGCCTCGGCCCGGTGCTGGCGGGCGCGGCACTGAGACCTCTGTCAGTTGGAGTCCACTTCGCGGTTGGCATTGAGCCGGCTGAAGACGTTGCGGTCGACGTCCACCGTGACGGTTCCGTCATCACCGGCCATCTCCTGCCGCAATTGAGAGGTGCTATCGATTACCTGCTTGGCCGCCTGCTCTCCCAGAGTGTGGCGGTATCGTAGAGTACAGCGTATGAAGTTGTTAAACCGAAGAGCGTGGCTGCAATTCGCGGGTTGGCCTCTTGGACTGGGGGCAGCGCCTCTTCAGTATCGCGACTACTCAAGAATGCTTCCGGCCTTTCTGGCAGCCGAGGCGCGTGCAGCCTACGTAAAACGAAACGCGGCTCTGGCCAGGCTGACTTCGCCCGCCGCCGTGCGGTCCCGGGCCGAATGGGTGCGCAAGACGTTCTGGGATCTCGCCGGAGGACAGCCGGAGCGGACCCCGCTCGACCTGCGGACCCACGGCGCGTTGGTGCGTGGCGGCTACCGGTTGGAAAAAATCAGCTACGAAAGCCAACCCGGGCTGCGCATACCAGCCAACCTCTACATCCCAACCGGGCCGGGCCCCTTCCCCGCTGTGCTGTTCCAGATGGGGCACAGCCTGAACGGTAAAGCCTCGGAAACCTATCAGAAATGCTGCCAGGGTTTGGCGCGGTTAGGCTTCCTGACGCTGGCGTTCGACCCGATGGGCCAGGGAGAACGAACGTATTACCGCGGAGCCACGGGCACGCTCACCCGGCTCGGTTCCGCCGACGCCGAACACACGCAACCCGGCAAGCAGATGCTGCTCTACGGTGACACCAGCACCCGGATGCAAACGTGGGACGCGGTGCGAAGCCTGGACGTTCTGGCGGGGCATCCGCTGTGCGACGCCAAACGCCTGGCGACCACGGGGCAGTCGGGAGGTGGTACTTTGGCGATGTTCCTGGCAGCCGTGGATGAGCGGTTGGCCGCGGTGGCGGTAACCTGCGCGAATACGGAGAACTTCGCCTGCGCGGGTTTTCTGGCGCCGGGTTCAACCGACGACGCCGAGCAGAACTTCCTGGATTCGGGCCCGGCCGGGTTCGACCGCTGGGACACGCTCTACCCGCTGGCCCCCAAGCCGCTGCTGGTGGCTCTGAGCGCGAAGGACTTCTTTGGCACCTACTCGCCAAACTACATCCGGAGCGGCCTTGAGGAGTTTGGCAAGCTGAAGCGCATCTATGAGTTGATGGGCAAGCCGGAACAGATCGCCTGGCGGGATACGCCGCAACCGCACAGCCTGTCGTATGAGCTTCGGATGGAGGTGTACGGATGGTTCAGGCGGTGGCTGCAAGGCCGCACGGATACGCTGACGGCAGAGCCGGCGGTTGCGGTGGAGTCTGAAGAGGACCTCTATGTGGCGCCTTCCGGGAACGTGGTGGCATCCTTTGCCAGCGAGACCCCGGTCTCACTGCTGCGCAAGCGCGCGGCCGCGGTGCAGCGGACGCCGGTGGAGTTGGGAAAGCTGATTGGGGCGGCAAGACCGGCGCCGGGAGCCAAGGCCGCCGTGGTGGGCACTGCGCGGTCGCGCGGTGTGGCCGTGGAAGCGATTGAAACGCCGTCGGCGCCCGGAGTCTGGGTGCCTGCGTGGAGATACCGGCCCACGGGCGGCGCGCGATCCGGCAAGGTGCTGGTGGCTCTGGAGCCCGGGGGACGGAATCTGCGCTGGATGGAAGCCGGGATTTCCATTTTGGGTCTCCCGGACCCCAACAGTATACACCAACGCCTCACTCCCGTGCCGGATTTGATCAGAATCCCCTTTCCGAGGGCGGGCCAGTGCCTGCGGATGGCTTCTTTCGACCATCGCACAAAAACGAAAACTGACAACATGCCTGTTTCCAGCAGTTCTTTCGACACCTCTCCC
>Ga0194132_10003366_pt1 | contig 28552 bp, 22 predicted proteins | sample TA2KigOf80mmetaG_FD_148612 | JGI IMG/M metagenome (GOLD analysis project Ga0194132, IMG submission 148612) | Freshwater microbial communities from Lake Tanganyika, Tanzania - TA2015054 Kigoma Offshore 80m | ecosystem: Environmental > Aquatic > Freshwater > Lake | place: Tanzania: Lake...
CCCGCTCGGTCTCGCGCCAACTGGCCTCCCTGATCACCAACGACGCGGTCATCCCCTACAGCGGCGAGGAGTTCGAGCGGGCCTATATCCACTATTACCGCGCCCTCAACTACGCCTCCCTGGGGCTTCCCGAGGACGCCCTGGTCGAATGCCGCAAGGCCAACCTCCGGCTGGCCGACTATGCCCAGGCCGCCGACTACCAGCTCAGCTACAGGAACGACGCCTTCATCCAGTACATGACCGGGCTCTTCTACGAGGCCCAGGGCGAGTGGAACGACGCGTACATCTCCTACAAGGACGCCGAACAAGGCTACCAGGCGTACCAGCGCGCCTTTGGCCTGGCCATTCCCCCCACCCTGCCCCTGGACCTGGCCCGCCTGGCCGGGCGCCTCGGTTTTGCCGACGAGCAGGCGGCGCACGTCGAGCGCTACCAGATCGATCCGGCTACCCTCGCCCCGGCAGGGGGAGGCCAGGTGGTGGTCTTTGTCGAACAGGGCTTTATCGCCCGCAAGCACCAGCACGAAATCCAGGTCCCCCTGCTCAAGAACGACGACACCCACGAGATCTGGAACCTCTCCGACCAGTTGTGCTACCGCTACTACCACCCCCACCCCTTCTACGCCGAGGTGGATTACTGGCTGCGGGTGGCCCTGCCGGTGTACCAGCAGGTCCCCTCCCAGGTCCGGGGCGCCAGGCTCAGCGGGGGGGGACGCCAGGCGCAGGGGGTGCTGGCCGCGGACCTGGACGCCGTCGCCATCAAAACCTTGCAGGAGAAGGAGAACTCCATCCTGGCCAAAACCTTGGCCCGGGCCCTGGCCAAGTACCTGCTCACCAAGAAGGTGGAGAAGGAGAACGAGGCCCTGGGGGTACTCTTCAACTGGATCGGCTTCTCCACCGAGGCCGCCGACACCCGCGGTTGGCTCTCCCTGCCCTCCCGGGTCCTGCTGGCGCGTTTTTCTCTGCCGGCGGGAACAGTGGATCTGACTTTGGAGTTATTAGATGGCAGGGGCCAGATCGTGGAAACCCAGGTATTTCCGGGGGTGCAGGTGGCGGCAGGCAAAACCCTTTTCTTAAATTACCGGAGCTTTCGCTGAGGAGTTTGGACTATGAGACCCATCCTCGCCGCCCTCGCGCTTGTTACCCTCGCCGCGCTGCACGCCCCGGCCCAGCAACCCGCCTCCCCTGGCCAGGTGCCCAGAAAGGTGCTCGACGAAGGGTACCTGTTCAACATCGTCGATTGGGATGGCGGCCAGTTGCCCAAGCTGTACGAGCGTTCGGACCAGTTGCCCCTCAGCCTGTCGGATATCCGCCAGTTGAGCGCCAACCGGTTCAGCGACGCGGCCATCATCAAGATGCTCGAAGAGCGCCGCTGCGCCTGCGACGCCTCGGTGGACGCGCTGGTGGGCCTCAAACAGGCCGGCGTCTCCGAGGCGGTGATCGCCGCCCTCTCCCTGCACGCCCTGCCGCCCAACCGCGCCCTGGACCTGCGCATCTCCCTCGACTTCGAGGGGGTGGGCGGGGCCGACCAGGTCTCCGCTCAGGCGCGCAAGGGGTATCTCTACCTGATCGTCCCCGACGGGGATCGCGAGCGGGTCTTCTTTGCCGATTTGCAGGCCGTGCTGGCCGGCCGCTGGCAGCGCGACGCCCTGGTGGACAACACCGACCTGCTCCTTCCCAAGCAGGTGCGCCGGGTGGCCTTCGAGGCCCGGGTGCCGCTCAAAGTCCACGGGCACAAAAAGGCCCAGGTCTTCACCTCCACCCGCCCGGACATCTACAAATCCACCGACATCCCCGCCACCGACCGGGACGGGGTGCAGTCCTTCGAGTTCGACTACCCGACTAGCTCGCTGCAGCAGGGCTGTACCCTACAGGTACTCTACCGACAGGACGCCCTGCTGCCCGACAAATGGCGTCTGGTCCGCTCGCACTTCGAGTGCGAGTGGGAATGAAAGACAGGAAAGGAGCCTCTTAAATGAGACCGATGTGGATAGTACTGGCCCTCGCCAGCCTGATAGCCGCCTGTGCGCCCCGCGCCTTCACCCGGGGCCAGTACGGGGACCCGGCCGAAATCAGCATGCTGGGCGACGACTGGAACCAGAACGACATGCAATTGACCGCCAGGGACATCGTCTCCTCCCTGGAGACCTGGGTCACCCAAAACCCTGCGGGCGAAAAACCGGTGGTCGTCCTCGAAACCTTCAAGAACCGCACCACCGAGCACGTCGACACCCAGGCCCTGTACGATCACATCAAAACCGCCCTGATCCACAGCGGCAAGTTCACCTTCCTCGACAAGGCCGCCCGCCGCGAGATTGCCGAGGAGAGCCAGTACCAGAATGAATCCGGGTACGTGGACCCCAACCAAGCCGTGGCCGTGGGCAAGCAGAAGGGCGCCCAATTCCTGTTAGGTGGGGTCATCACCTCCACGGTCCAGCAGGTGGGGCCGGACAAGGTGGCTTACTACAAGACCACCTTCGAGCTGACCAATCTCGAAAGCACCGAGATCGTCTGGACTGACCACAAGGAGATCACCAAGCACTTCAAGAAAAAGAGTGTGGGATTCTGATAAGGGAGACGATGATGAACCGCTGGATATGGATCTCAATGGCGCTGCTGGCGCTGGCCACCGCGGCGAGTTCCGCCGAACCCGAACCAGGCCGCACCGACGGCCCGCCGGGCAGCGAGTACGGCAAGGGCGGATACCCCTACCACCGCACCCCCGGGCAGTTCTACGTCGAGGGTTTTCTGGGTGCGGCCAAGGTGGACGTGGAGCCCGAAAACGCCCCTGACTCCGACTACAGCGAAACCGACCTGATCGCCGGCTTCAACGCCGGGTACCTGGTCGAAGACTGGCTGGGTCTGCAATTCGGCTACGGCCACATCATGGACCAGCAGACCGACCTGTTCAGCGGCGGGGTGCGCAGCGCCTACAACATGGAGCCCATCAACTACTACTTCTCCCTCGACGCCGAGCTCTACTCCCCCGACCAGGGCGAGACCAAGTTCGGCATCGTGCCCGGCGCCGGGATCGACGTGGTGCTCAACAACCACCTGAGCGCCGGCCTGCGCTTCCAGCACGATTTCATCTTTGCCGACGACAGCATCAGCATCAACCGCTTCATGGCCCGGGTGCAGTTCAAGTTCTGAGGCCCTGAGGGGCCATCTCGACGCAGGCGGGGCGCCGGGTATGAACCACATCCGGCGCCTCTTGCTGTCTGCCTATTGAGGAGGGGAATTCATGTCGCTCAAGCTGAAGATCAAAGACGTGGAACGCATCACCGTTTGTGTGCCCTTCACCCCGCGCTGCCAGGTCTGGTGCGCCCGCGAGCAGTACCAGTGGGACATCAGCGAGGTACTGCGGGTCACCACAGAATCGCCCGATATCGTCGGGTACGGCGAGACCATGCCGCACTATACCTGGGGGCGGGTCAGCGACCAGGCCATCGCCCGGGTCAAGGGGCGCAACGCCGCCGAGTTCCTCGGCGACGACTCCCTCGGCGCCGGCCTGCAGATGGCCATCTACGATTTGGTGGGAAAGGGGCTGGGTGTGCCGATGCACCGGCTCTTCAACCTGCCCCTGGTGCGGCAGTGGTGCCCCATCTCCTGGTGGAACGTGGACATGTCGCCGGCCGATTTTGCCGCCGAGGCCCGCGAGGCCGTGGCCGCCGGCTACACCTCCCACAAGATCAAAGGCCGGCCCTGGTGGGATATCTACGCCCAGATCGAGGCCATCAGCGAGGCCACCCCCGCCTACTACCACCTCGACATCGACTGGAACCAGATGCTGGTCAACGCCACCAACGCCGCCCAGGTCTTAGAACGGCTCGACCAGTTCCCCCGGGTCAGCCTCTACGAGTCCCCCATCTACCAGCGCGACGTGGAGGGCAACCGCCAGCTGCGGGCCAAGACCACCCGGCCCATCGCCCACCACTTTGGCGACCCGCCCTTCCCCACCGCGGTGCAGGGGGGCGCCTGCGACGGCTTCGTCATCGGCGGCGGCATCAAGGGGGTGCTGCAACAGGGCCTCCAGGCCGCCGCCTTCGACAAGAGCTTCTTCCTGCAGATCGTCGGCACCGGCATCACCACTGCCCTCTCCCTGCAACTGGGGGCGGTGCTCAGTCACGCCCAGTGGCCGGCAGTCAACTGCATGAACATCTACAGCGACGACCTGCTGGCCAGCCCCATCCACATCAAAGGGGGCTATGCCCAGACCCCCGAAGGGCCGGGCCTGGGCATCGAGGTGGACGAAGCGGCCCTCGCCCGTTTCAAGATGGAGCCGCCCTACGAGCACCCGCCCCTGCGCCTGCTTTTGGCCATCTGCTGGCCGGGCGGGCGCAAGCGCTATTACGCCAACATCGGCCAGTGCTGGACCGACGCGCTCAACGGCAATATGCCCATCCACGAGGAGGGCGCCCGCCTGGAGTACGTGCCCAACGACGGGTCCGCCGACTGGGAGCAGTTGCAGCGCCGCGCCCAGGAGGGGCCGGTCTTTTCCCACACCTGAGCGAGGCAACCACCATGGAATACCGCCGACTGGGCCAGTGCGGCCTGAAGGTCTCCGAGATCTGCCTGGGCACCATGACCTTTGGCCGCGGCGCGGACCTGACCGAGGCCAGGGCCATGGTGGATCTGGCCTTCGAGGCCGGCATCAACTTCTTCGACACCGCCAACACCTATGGCAACAGCCAGTCCGAGGTTTTTCTAGGGGAGGCGCTCAAGGGCCGGCGCCGGGAGGCGGTGGTGGCCACCAAGTTCTTCAACCCGGTGGGCAGCGGCCCCAACGACTCAGGGATGTCCCGCTACCACATCATGAACGCCCTGGAGGACAGCCTGCGGCGCTTGCAGATGGACCACGTGGATATCTACTACATCCACCACGTGGACGTGCAGACCCCCGTCGAGGAGATGCTGCGGGCCGTGGACGACCTGGTTCACCAGGGCAAGGTGCGCTATATCGCCTGCAGCAACTACCCGGCCTGGCGGCTGACCGACGCCCTGTGGCTGAGCGAGGCCCGGAACCTGGCCCGTTTCGTCTGTTACCAGCCCCAGTACAGCCTGGTGGTGCGCGACATCGAGCAGGAACTCATCCCCCTGTGCCAGGCCAAGGGCCTGGGGGTGGTGGTGTGGAGCCCGCTGGCCGGCGGTTTCCTGGCCGGCAGGTACCAGCCCGGCCAGCACCAGGTCCAGGGCACCCGCTCGGCCGAGGACTGGGCCTACCCGCAGCGCTACTTCGCCGCCAATGCCGACCAGACCCTCGCCGCGCTGCTGGAGGAGTCCGGCAAACTGGGCAAGAGTCCGGCCCAGGTGGCCCTGCGCTGGGTGCTGGAGCAGCCGGCCATCACCTCGGCCATCGTCGGGGCCCGCACCGCCGCCCAGTTGCGCGACAACCTGGGGGCTGGCAGTTTCCAGTTGCCCGCCGAAACCCGCCAGAAACTCAGCGCCGTCTCCCACCTGCCCCACCGCTACCCCGAATCCATGCAGGAAGGCATGGTGGAACGCCGCAACCAGGCGGTGAAGATGCCCTCGTTGTAGGGGTGGAATGAAAGACCCTCCGCAAAATCATTGCATCCCCATTCTAGTAAGGTTCATTCCCTTCAGGGATTTCGACGGTGGCTGTTTCCATGTGCCATGCCACCTCGACAGAGGGCGTCCGCGGCAACTCCATCGGCAGCATCGACAACTGAATACGTCTGGCTTAATCGAGCTCGCGGGTTTTGTGGACGTTGTCCGACAGCATGCGGATCCATCTGCGCGCAATGAACACCGACATGGACCCGGCGAGAAGGAGGGTGCCGTAGAGGAATGCAAAGTGGTCGCCGCCCTGAGGTGCCGGATCTGACAGAAGCGACCAGAGAGATGAAAGCAGACATCCGCCGACACCGACCGAAAGAACGCCGGAGCCGGCGATCCGGGAACGGACAGCTCGGATCTGTACTAGGGCAAGGTATCCCAGGGAGAATGGAGCTAAGAAAATGGTCGGGAATGCTTCGGCGGCCAGCAACAGCGCCCCCGCGCCGGCATGGAAGTACCGGGCCTGCTGGCGCGTGGATCCCCGCCCCGGATCGTCACGAGCATAGAAGAGCTGGAAGAAGAGGCCCGCATATGCCGTGAGGAACACGACGGCAACGGCCGTTTCGCCAGCACTGACCCAGACAGCGAACAGGATTGGCAGGATCAGGACAAACAAGGCGTAGAAGAAGCTTATTCTCTCCGCGCGGAACTGGGCTGCCGCCTCCTCGTGGGTAGGACGAGCCATGACAAACGCGGAGATAGCGATGTGCAGGATGGCGAGACCGACTACCACACCAGCGGTGAACAGGAAGAGCGGCTGGTCGAGAAGGAGCCCGAAGTCAACCCTTGCGAACCAACCTGCCGTTTTCCAGTTCTGGTACGGCCTGAGACCTACGAAGGGGAGGAGAATCGCCAGAAGCCTTGTCGGGAGATTGTCGCGCCAGTACAGATAGGGGATGGGACCGACTAGGGCCAGGAGGAGAAAACCCATGACCAGCCGGTACTCCTGGTCTGGCGAGAACGTCTCTACCACCTTCATCAGCGCATCGGTGGCAGCGAAGAAGACGATCAACACCACAGCCAACTTGAGCCGGGTCCTGCGGTTCCGCCAATCGAGCATCATCTGGATCCTACCGTCATTCTGGGGAGTCGCAAGCCCGGCCTGAAAGGCAGTCTGGGCCACTCGACAATTGGTTCACCACCAGGACTTCCACCTCCAGCCGACAAAAAAGGCCCGCCAGGCTCCCCCAGGAGCCCGTGGGCCTTCCTCCCTTTCCCTGCAACCACACCGCCGCGGACCTTCAGGAGCGCCTCAGTGGTCAATGGCCGGTAGTATACGGCGCCGAGAATGGAGGAGCAAGCGCCATTACCTCCCCTCAGTTACTATCCGAAGTGCCGACGTCTTTGTCTCCAGGTTATTCTTCAGCGGCGCCGTGAAGCAGGTCATCCTGGTCGCCAACCTCAAAAAGTGCATCCGCAATTGTGTAAGGTCGGAAGTGTGCCTATTTTTACTCCGACCACGTTTCTCTTTGAAAGGAGGCCCGCAGATGAAAGTTGTCCTTGCCAGCACCCGTCGCGCAGCCACCCCGCCTCCTGCGAGGTCCTGACTCACCACCTGCCTACTAGCTAGGTCCGCCCTGCACTCCCCCGGGGAGTGCGGGAACTGAGTTCGGTCTTCCTCCGGAACGCGGGAGCAGTGCGCCCGCGCTTTTTTGTTTCCCTATTACCCGGAGAAGACGAACTCGCCATGTACAACCCCGATTTCTGGGAAGTCCGCCTCGACCCTCAGGATCTGGACCAGTACGCCAACGAAGCCGGCCTCTGGTTCGAGTCCAGCGAGGACAGCCAGGCCCGTCTGCATCCCTCGCCCCGCCTCCAGCGCCTCTTGCCCCCGGTGATGGAACTGATCGGCCGAAACCTCACCGAGAAGCAGCGCCAGGTGATCTTTCTCTACTACCTCCACCAGAAAACCCAGGAGGAGGTGGGCCAGATCCTCGGCATCTCGCGGCGGGTGGTCAGCCAGCACCTCTTCGGCATCTGCCGGCGGGGCAAGCAGGTGGGGGGCGCCATCAACAAGATCCGCAAACTCTGCCATAAGCGAGGGCTCGGCCTATAACAAAGTGCATCCGTTTTTTAGGGAAGTGTCGGGCCCACTGCCCGATGCTGATCGATCAGGCCACGTGTCCCGGGCCTGCCGGAGGCACGGGACCTAGCTGAGAAAGGAGGATTTGCGATGGTAACTATCACTGGGAGGTGCGCCGTCTAACTTCTAGACGGCCACCCGATGTGGGCCGGGCGCTCCCGCAAGGGAGCGCCCGGTTTTTTGTGCGGGGATTGCGATGCTGCGGCTTACGAACCTTTCGCCGCTTCTTCCTGGTAGTGCTTCATCAAGATGGCCGCCACCTCGGGCCGGGCAAACTCCGGCGGCAGGGGCTGGCCAGCCACCAGCATCTCGCGCACCTTGGTCCCCGAGAGGTTGATGAAATCCTCTGGCTGGTGGTCGGGCACGTCGCGGAACATCACCACCCGGTTCAGCTTCTTCGACCAGGCCGTGTGGTCGCCCCGGAAGATCTCGATCTTCAGGCTGCCCGCCGGAATCCCGTCGAAGACGGTCTGGGCGTCGAAGGCCCCGTAGTACGAACCCACCCCGGCGTGGTCGCGCCCCACGATCAAATGGGTGCAGCCGGTGTTCTGGCGGAAGATGGCGTGCAACACTGCCTCGCGCGGGCCGGCGTAGAGCATGTCGAAGCCGTACCCGGCCACCAGCACCGTATTGGGTGGAAAGTACAGCTCCACCATCTTGCGGATCGATGCGTCGCGCACCCCCGCCGGGATATCCCCCTTCTTCAGCTTGCCCAGGAGCATGTGGATGAGGATGCCGTCGGCGCCCACCGCCTTCTGGGCGATGCGGCACAACTCCTCGTGGGCCAGGTGCATGGGGTTGCGGGTCTGGAAGGCCACCACCTTCTTCCAGCCTTTCTGGCCCATCTCCTCGCGCAACTGCACCGCGGTGCGGAAGGTGTCGGGGAAATCGCCGGGGAAGTAGGAATAATTGAGCACCTGGATGGGACCCGAGAGCAGGGTGTCGCCGGCGGCCTTGAAGGCGGCGACGCCGGGGTGGGCTTCGTCGCTGGTGCGGAAGACCTGCTCGATGATGGTCGCCTGGTCGGCGGCCGTGAGGGTCTCGACGGCGCGGACCTCCTGCACGGCGATCACCGGCTCGCCCGGCACGTTGGGATCGCGCAGGGCCAGGCGGGTGCCGGCCTTCACCCCGGCCGGCAGCTTGGCGCCCGGCATGATATTGACCACCGGCACCGGCCAGAGCAGACCGCCGGGCAGTTTCATCTCCTTGGCCACGCTCAGGGACTCGGCCAGGTTCATGTACCCCTCGAGCGGGGTGAAATACCCGGAGGCCAGCATCACCGCCGAAGCCGCGGCGCCAGAGGAGATGACGATGGAAGGCAGGCTTTCGGCTTCCTTGCTCAGGGCGGCCCGCTGCGCCGCGTCGCTCACGTAGAGGGGCTTGAGTTCCTTGCTGCCGTGGGGCTCGATCATCCAAAGCTCCTTCAGTTCAGGGGTATGATTTTGCAGATGAGTGCGGTGTTGTCCTCGCAGTACCAGAGTTCTCCGTGTGCCATCGTCATGCCGTGGGCCTTGGGCGCGTCGGCGGGCAGGACCAGCACCTCGCCACAGGCACCGGTGCGGGTGTCGTAGCGGTACACCGCCCCGATGGTGGTGTCGTTGCACCACAGTTCGGTACACTGGCTATTGGCCCAGGCCAGGCCGTGGGGCCGGTTGCCCGCGGCCACCGGGAACCAGGAGGCCGAGGTGATGGCCGGCCCACCCGGGGCATCCGCCAATTTCATCTTGAACAGGGCCTTGCCCGGCGGTGAAGCCCCCCACAGGTACTCGCCGTCCCACTCCAGCCCGTGGAACCCGGTGTGGGTGCCGTTGACCAGGTCCTGGGCGTAATCGACGATGCCGGTGCCCACCCCGCGCTGGGTGATGGTGAAGACCCGCCCGCCTTGGATCACCGTCAGTTCCAGGCCATAGGTGCCGGCGATGAAGATGGTGTCCTTGCCCTGCCACTGGCAGCGCACTACCCCGCTGGGTTTGTTGGCCCCGGCGGCGAAGACGGTTTCCTTCCGGTCCGGCGAGCCGGGATGCGCCACGGTGATCAGGTCCCCGTCCCCCTGGTCGGCGATGAGCAACTCGTCGCGCTCCTCGTCGTAGTCGAGGCCATTGGGCATGGCCCCTTCCTTCTGCAGTTTGAAGAGGGTCTCGACGCGGGTCTGGCGGATGCGGACCTGGGAGTGGATCATGGGAGGCATCAGTAGATGCGGACCCCGGCCTCGGCCGCGATCCGGTGGGTGTTGGCGCTGGCCGCCGGATACTGGGCATCGGGCAGGTGTTCGAGGAGCAGGTACCCGTCTGGGTAGAAGCTCTCCCAGCGCTGCAGGGCCACCTCGAGGTCCAGCACCCCTTCGCCGGGCACCGCCTCGTCGAGGTGTAGCACCAGCCCCTCGCCCAGCTTGAGGTCCTTGCAGTGGCCCACCGGGGCAATGGGGCCCATCAGATCGAAGATGTGGTGGAGCCGCTCCACGCTGCGGTAGACCTGTTGCAGCGACTGGAAGTGGTTGACGTAGTCCATCACCACCTGCAGCCGCTCCGAACCCACCGTCTCGATCACCAGCACGTTGGTCTCGGGGGAATCCATGATGGTCAGGTTGTGGGTCTCGATGACGACGGTGACCCCCTCCTCCTCGGCCTTGTGGGCCACGGCGCGCAGGGTTTCGACCAGCCGGGGCAGGCAATCGGACTCCATGTTGCGGTGGGTGGGACTGTACGCCCCCTTGGGGCTGAGGCTGCCGGTGCGGATCAGGCAGTAGTGGGCCTGCAGCTGGGCGGCCACCTCGATGCCGCGCTCGATCTTGCGCAACACCCCCTGGCGCACCTGGGAATCGGGATCGAAGAGGCACTCGCCGTAGCCGATGCCAAACTGCACCAGGTCCATGCCGGCCTCGGCAAAGGTGTCGCGCACCTTGCGGCATTCGTGGCTCTGGATCTGAGCCAGCTGATCACCGGGCGCATGGAAGGCAGCGCCGCTCAGTTTCAACGCCCGCACCGCGTCGAGGTGCTGCGCGGTGATCTGTCGGAAATCCGCAGGCATCATGCCCACCACGCCCAGGCGCATGGCTTTTTCCTTTCGCTACGGGGAGAGCTTGAAAATAACACAATCTGGCCGTTGGGCAAGGCGGCAGCCGGTTGACAGCAACGGGGCGCCGCGCTAGTATTCTTTTCCCTATGACCTTTGCCCTCGCCTTCGCCATCGTGGTGCTTTCGGGCCTCTACACCTCACTGTGGGGTGCCTTCAAGGATTCCCCTTTCGAGCGCTTCAAGCCGGCCACCTTTCCGCGCAGCATCTACTTCAGTGTGGCCATCTTCCTGGCTCTCTATTTTCTGCCTTTCTTCCGGGCCGATCTGGCAAACCTCAGCCTCTTCCAGCTCTTCTTCCTGGTCATGGGGGTCGAGCGTTTCCTGGCCGAACTCTACAAAGGCTTCTTCCGCACCGAGGACCAAAGCAAGTACTTCGTGCCCTCGCGCATCACCTTCTTCGGCAAACACGTGGCCAGCGACCTGCCGCGTTACCTGGTGGGCACGGTACTGGTGCTGCTGGTCTTCGCCTCCATGACCCTGCAGGTGCGGGTGGTGCCTTTCTGGGGGTTTCTGCTGACCGCCTACGCCACCGGGCTGCTGGTCTCCCTGGGCGGGGCGTACAAGGACGCCCCCTTCGAGGGTTTCAAGCCGCTCAAGTTCCAGCGTTCGGGGGTGGTGCTGGCGCTCTTCAGCCCGCTCTTCTACTCCCTCAACGACCCGCTGGCCCCGGTGCCCCTGGGTTTTCTCATCTACATGAACGGCGGCCTGGAGCGTTTCGCCGTCGAATACTACAAGACTTATATCCAGCGCAACATGTCCGGCAAGTTCCGCCCCGATCTGCCGCGACTGGCCGAATTTGCCGACACCCGCGAAAAATACCACTACCTCGCCCTGGTCCTCATCGCCGGCCTGACCGCCCTCTACCTCCATGAACTCGGCATCCTATGATGCGGTGGTCATCGGTTCGGGGTTCGGCGGCGCCGGCGCCGCCCACGCCCTCTGCGCCGCCGGCCTGAGGACCCTGCTCCTGGAGCGGGGCGGCTGGCCCTGCCGCGACGACCAGGACTGGAACCAGCGGGCCATCCTCATCGACAAAAGGTACCAGAGCGCCTCCCCCCTGCTGGTCCGCCAGTACGGCAGCAGCGACTTCGAACCGCTCTACCCCAACGAAACCCTGGGCGGCATGTCGGTCTTCTACGGGGGCGCCTCGCTGCGCCTGCGCGAGACGGACTTTGCCCGCTGGCCCCTCAGCTACGCCGAACTGGAACCCTACTACACCCGCGCCGAGCAATTGCTGGGGGTGCACGGCCGGGCCGGGGAGGACCCCTGCGAACCCCCGCGCTCCGCCGCTTACCCGCAGGCGCCGCCCGAACTCTCCCCGCCGGCCCGCCGCATCCGCGACGCGGCCCAGAGCCTGGGCTACCGGCCCTTCCCCATCCCGCTGGCCCTCAACTTTTCCGACCCGGCGCGGCCCCGCTGCATACTGTGCAACACCTGCGACGGTTTCCCCTGCAAACTGGAGGCCAAGAACGACCTGGCCGCCACCCTGCTGCGAGAGGCCCAGGCGCAGGGATTGGAGATCGCTGCCGGGGCCATTGCCGCACGCCTGGTGCGGCAGGGGGGCCGCATCAGCGCCGTCGAGGGGTTGGACAAGACCACGCGAAAGCCCTTCGCCATTTCGGCCCGGCTCTTCGTGCTGGCCGGCGGCGCTCTCGCCAGCCCGGCCCTGCTGCTGCGCTCGGGGCTGGGCGGGCCGCTGGTGGGCCGCTTCCTGATGCGCCACTGCAACGGGGTGGTGGCCGGCATCTTCCCCTTTGCCACCAACCCGGAACAGGTCTTCCACAAACAGCTCTGCCTGGCCGACTTCTACGAGGACCACCGCGCCCAGCACGGCACCGCCACCGGCGTCATCCAGGACATCTACACCCCGGCGCCGCAGGTGATCCGCCATTTCGCGCCCCTGGGCCTCAAACGCATCGCCGGCCTGGTGGCCGGCCACATGCAGAATCTGCTCTGCATCGCCGAGGATGAACCCCTGCCCGACAACCAGGTCACCCTCTCCGCCCAGCGCGATGTCTTTGGCCTGGAACTGGTGCAGGTGCAACACCGCTACACGCGGGCCGACTGCGCCCGCCGCGACTATCTGGCCGCCAGGGCCCGCCAGGTACTGCGGGCCGCCGGGGCCCTGCTCTTCAAGACCTACCGCATCGACTCCTTTTCCCATGCCGTGGGTTCGGTGCGTTTCGGCACCTCGCCCGAGACCAGCGCCCTCGACCCGCACTGCCGCCTGTGGCAAACCGAAAACCTCTTCGTCGTCGACGGCAGTTTCATGCCCTCCTCCGGGGGGGTCAATCCCAGCCTGACCATCGCCGCCAACGCCCTGCGGGTGGGGGAGTACCTGGCCAACAATTTTACGAGCATATGATCCAGCGGCGGGGAAGGGCACAAGTCCGCGCCTTGGGAAAGGTCGGAACGGGTATTCCCGGCCCGACATAACGAGAGGGTTCACCACTAGATGAAACACATCGGACTCGTCGGCTGCGGCCGCATCGGCCGGCTCCACGCCCGCAACCTCAAGGCCCGCGCCCACCTCTACTATTGCAGCCGCTCCCGCCCCAGCGCCGAACGCTTTCAACAGGAGTTCGGCGGCAGCGGCGTGGTGGGCTCCTTCGAGGACCTCATCGCCCTTCCCCAGCTCGACGCCGTGGTCCTCGCCTCCCCGCCCGAATACCACGCCCAGCAGGTGATCGCCGCCTTAGGAGCCGGCAAGGCCGTACTCGCCGAGAAACCCCTTTGCCTGAGTCCCGCGGAAGTGGCCGCCATCGCGCAGGTCCTGCCGGGCCGGCCCTTCCTGATGGTGGCCGAGAACTACTACTACAAACCCTCGCTGGCCCTGTGCCGGGAGTTGATCGGCCAGGGCGCCATCGGCCAGCTGCGCTCGGCCACGGTGAAGAAGCTCACCCGCCAGACCCCGGTGGGCTGGAAGGATCAGCACGGCGCCCTGCTGGAGGGCGGAATCCATTTCGTGGCCCTGATCAACGCTCTCTTCGACGCGGCGCCCTTGGCCGTCGAGGCCGAGTTCCCGGGCCGGCAACCGGGCCAACCCGAGCGGCATTCCCACACCCGTCTCATCTACGCGGAGGGCCGCACCGCCACCCTGCACTACGCCTGGGACCAGCCCAGCCTCACCAAGGGGCTGTTCCAGCACTCGCAGCTGCGCGGCACTGCCGGTCGGATCTTCTTCGAGAGCAATGGGCTCTACCTGTGGCTGAGTGCGGGCAACCGCAACAAACTCTACTTCCCCGGCTTTGGCGACCTGATGGGGTACCGGGCGATGACCGCGGATTTCCTCGCCTGCCTGGAGGACCCGGGGCGGCAGCCGGTCTCGGATTTTGCCCGGGCCCGGCGGGATCTGGAGGTGGTGTTCGGGGCGTATGGAGCGGCTTGAGCGCCGCAGCAGGGACACAAAAAAGAGCGGGAGGCCTTGGCTGGCCTCCCGCTCTCTGCTTTTTGGGCCCAGGGCCCGAAGCCTACTTGGACAAGAGCATCTTCCGCGTTTCGCTCAAGTCGCCGGCCTGGATGCGGTAGAAGTAGACCCCGGTGGCCAGGCCGGTGGCATCCCACTTCACCGCATGGGTGCCGGCGGACAGGTACTCCTGCTGCAGCACCGCCACCTGGTGCCCGATCATATTGAACACGGTGATGGTCACCTCGGCGCCCTGATCGAGGGTGTACTCGATGGTGGTGCTCGGGTTGAAGGGGTTGGGGGCGTTGCGCGAACTAAGCTTTGGCCTGACGGCGGCCTCGGCCTGCTCGGCCACCGGTTTGGCCGCCCCGTGGGCCGAGGTCACCTCGCCCACAGTCAGGGCCCGGTTCCACACCTTCAGGTCGCCGATCCGGCCCAGCCATCCCTCCGTCGATGAACTGCCGAAACGCCCGATCGTCCACTGTTTGCCGCTGATATAGGTGTTCGCCCCGGTGGCGGCTCCGGTTTTCACATCCGGGAACCCCTTCTCCACCCCGTCCACATAGAGCTTGTAGCCGAAGGGGAAGGCCTCCTGCCAGACGAAGACATAGTGCTTCCAGAGCTGGTCGATACCCACTGGGAAGGAGTTGTTGTCCCAGTGCAGGGCCCCGCCTTCGAAGTTGAGGGTCACCACCTCGTTGCTCACCGCCCCGGTGTACGGCCCCATGTGCACCCCGGTCCCGGTGGCGTCCTCTCCCATGATATGGCTCGCCGCGGTGGTGGTGATGTTCGCGTCGGTCTTAGCCCAGAAGGCGATGGTCTTGAAGGGCTGGTTCAGGGCCCCGTCCATGGAAATGTAGCTGCCGCCACCGTCGAAGGCGTAGGCCGCGTTGACATTGCCGAAGCGGCCGCTGGCCACGGTGGCGCCGTTGACCGTGGCGTCGGGGCCGCCGTTGCCGCTCTGGTCGTTGACATTGCCGTTGAAGGTGTAATGCAGCACCAACCCGGTGGCCAGGCTGGCCACCGGTGGGGTGGTGTAGACGATGCTCTCCAGGCTGTAGGCCGTGTACCCGGTGCCCACCTTGGCCCGCACCCGCCAGCGGTAGGGGTCGCTGACGGTATAGAGGGTCGCCAGCCCGGGGGCCGGCGCCGAATTGGTGGTCACGGTGGCGAAGTTGGTCCAGGAACCCGCATTGCCCTCCTTCACCTCCACCTCGTATTCGGTGGCGGCCGGCACCCCGGTCCACCGGTAGGTCCAGGCAGTGTTCTGCGGGACGAAACCCGGGGTGGGCGGGGTCACCAGCGTGGGCGCGTCCGGCAGCACCGTGTAGATCCGGCGCACCCCGCTCCAGGCCGTGTACTGGGTGCCGATCTTGGCCCGCAGCCGCCAGCGGAAGGGACTGGTAACCTGATAGTTCACCGGCAGGCCCGACGCTTCGACGTGCGAGGTGGTGGGGGCGGTGACCGTGGTGGTGGTCCAGGTGGTGCCGCCATTGGTGCTGGTCTGCAGTTCGTACAGAGAGGCCCCGGCGACCGCACTCCAGGTATAGGTCCAGCCCGTGTTCAGCGCGGTGTGGTACAGATCGACCGGCGCCGTAGGCGAGGTCAGCAGGGCCACGGTGTAGATCTGGCCATCGGCACTCCAGCCGCGGTAGGCCCCGGCGACCTTGGCCCGCACCCGCCAGAGGTACGGGGCGGAGATGGGGTAGGGATTGGTCAGCCCTCCTACCTTGGCCGCAGAGTTGGTGGTCACCGTGGCGGCCAGGGTCCAGTTGCTCCCCCCGTCACCGCTCTCCTCCACCTGGTACTCCGTTGCGCCGGGGACCGTGGTCCAGCGATACGACCAGCCTAAATCCTCGGGGATGTAGGCCAGGGCCGCCGGGGTGACCAGGGTAGGCGCCGCCGGCAGCTGGGTGAAGAAGCGCCGCGCCGTACTCCAGCGCGTGAACTGCCCGTTCACCTTGGCCCGCACCCGCCAGGCCACCGGGCTGGTGATGGGATAGGCATTGGCCAGGCCACCACTCACCAGCAGCGAATTGGCCGGGGAGGGTCCGGTGATCAGAGGACGCGAGGTCCAGGTCACCCCGTTGTTGGTGCTTTCCTGGAGTTCGTAGACCTCGGCATCGGGCACCGCGCTCCAGCTGTAGGTGAAATCCTGCCCCTGCGCGGCATAGGCCATATCATCCGGGCCCTGCAGCTGCACCGGCGCCGTGTACAGGCGCCAGACGGCGCTGGGGGTGCGGTAGGTCCCCGAGATCTGGGCGCTCACCCGCCAGCGCAGGGGGGCGCTGAGCGGATAGGGCCCCGGCGACGCCGGGCCGGCAGCCGTGGTGCCAGCCACCGTGGCCCGGGTGGTCCAGTTGGTGCCGTCCGTGCTCTCTTCCACTTTGTACTGGGTGGCTCCCGGCACCCCGGTCCAGCGATAGGTCCAGGCGCCGGTGGGGATGAAGCTCAGGTCTGCCGGCGAGCGCAGAACGGGGGGATCGGGCAACACGGTGTAGATCCGGCGCTGGGTGCTCCAGTTGGTGTACTGGCCGCTGACCTTGGCCCGCACCCGCCAGAAGAGCGGATCGGCCGCGGTGTAGGGCCCCGGCATGGTGCCCCCGCCGATGGCCAGCGAGGTGGCCGGCGCCAGCACCGTGCCCGCCGCGGTCCAGGTGCCGGCGTTGCCCAGTTTGACCTCGACATCGTATTCGGTGGCCAGAGGCAGGGCGTCCCAGGTATAGGACAGCAGCGTCGGCCCGGCATCGATTTGGGCCAGGTCGGCCGGCGCCGTGGGATTGGGCACCAGACGCACGGTATAGACATGGGCCTCAGGGGAGCTGAAGTTCGTCGAATAGGTCAGGCCGAACTGGGCCTGCACCCGCCATTTGATCGGCGAGGTGATCGGCGAATCGACACTGAAGTTCAGGGTCGCCTCGTTCTTGGGCACCACCACCGAGATGGCGGAGGCCCAGTCGTTGGCCGTCCACTGCAGGCGGTACCCCGTGGCCCCGATCACCGGGGTCCAATAGAACTTGTAGGGGGTATTCTTGGGCACGAAGCCCAGGTCCACCGGCCCCTGCACCGTGGGTGGATCGGGCAGGACCGTGAACAGACGCCGCACCGCACTCCACCCGGTATACTGGGTGCCGATCACCGCCCGCACCCGCCAGGGCAGGGGATCGGTGCTGTCGATATCTGTTGCCAGGCCTGCTGGCACCGCCACCGAGGTGGTCCCAGCGCCATAGGTGGTGGATACCCCGTCGATCTCCAGCTGGTACCCGGTGGCGCCGGGCACCGCCGCCCAGCTGTAGGTGAAGGGATCGTGGGCCACGTACTCCAGAGCACTGGGCGTGGCGGGCACCGGGGCCGAGGCGGCTACCGTGTAGACCTGGCGTGCGGCGCTGTAGCCCGTGAAGAAGCCGCTGCCCAGGCTGGCCTTTACCCGCCACTTCACCGGCGCATTGGCCGGGTAGGGGTTGGGCAGGGTCACCGCCGCCGAGTTGGTCCCCGACACCACTGCGGTGACATTGGCAAAGTTGTCCGTGCTCCACTCAAAAGTGTACCCGGTGGCCCCGGGAACCGAGGACCAGCGGTAGGTGAAGCTGGCGTCCTCGGCCACATAGGCCAGGTCCACCGGCAGGAGCAGGGAGGGTGCGGCCGGGGTCTGGGTGTAGAGGCGGCGCACCGCGCTGTATCCTGTGTACCGCGTGCCGATCTTGGCCCGGAGCTTCCAGTAGAACGGCGCCGAGGTGGTGTAGGTGTCGGGCAGCCCGCCCACCGGCGAGGGAGCCGAGTTGGTCAGCACCGTGCGCGTCGTCCAGGTGGTCCCCCCGTTGGTGCTCTCGGAGATTTCGTACTCCGTGGCCCCCGAGACCGCGCTCCAGGTATAGGTCCAGGTGGTGCTGGGCGCCATGTAGCTCAGATCGCCCGGCGCAGTGGGGACGGGCGGGCTGGCCGGCACGTCGTAAACACGCCACTCGCCGCTATTGGCCGTGTACACCCCCGCCACCTTGGCCTGCACCTTCCAGCGGAACGGGATATCCGCCGGGTGGTCCTCGACCAGGGTCCAGGACAGAGTGGTGCCGGCATTGGCAACCGACTGCCAGTTGATGCCGTCGCCGCTCCACCAGAACAGGTATTCGGTGGCTCCGGACACCGCGCTCCACTTGAACTGGAAGTCGGCGTTCTTCGGCACATAGGTCATGTCGGCTGGGGTCAGCAGGGTCGGCGGGCTCTGCGCCATTGCCTGGTGCCCCACCAGGCACAGGGCCACAAGTAAGATCCTGGTCATCGTTTTCATAACGTGCTCTCCGGCAAAAATCTCACTGGCGTCTCGCTGCGCTACAATCGGGTGCAGCGAGGGTCTTTTCCGGTTCGGAAACCGGATATATATGATTGCGGAGCATCTTCAAAATGGAACCTGCTCTCCTTTGCTGCCCGGGCACGGGAGTTTTAGGAATATTCGGCTTTTTCCCGGCGCGCTCGCCCCTTTTACCCAAAAAACAAGCAGTTTGGCAGGGCAAACGCCCCTCTGGAGGACTACCCCATGCAGCACTCGAAACGCTTTCTGGCCATCGTCGCTGAGGCCCGGCGCCGCGTCGCGGAGACCACCGTAGACCAGCTCAAGGCGCGGTTGGACCAAGGGGAGCGCTTCCATCTAGTGGACGTGCGCGAGGAGAGCGAATGGCAGGCAGGCCATTTGCCCGGGGCCATCCACCTGGGCAAGGGCATCATCGAGCGCGACGTCGAGGGGCGCATCCCGGACCTGGAGGCGGAGATCGTCCTGTACTGCGGGGGCGGCTTCCGCTCGATCCTGGCAGCGGAAGCCCTGCAAAGAATGGGTTACACCCGCGTCATCTCCATGGACGGGGGTTTCCGCGGCTGGAAGGAGGCTGGTTTCCCTACCGAGAAGACCTAGCCCGCCAAAAGAAATAACTGCTCATCCCCAGCAGGCCCAGGGCGATGCCCGCCTTCACGCCCCAGAGGGCCGGGGTGTAGAGGGTGGAGAGCAGGAGCAGTACCGCCACCACCAGCAAAAGCACCGCGGTGTAGAGCCGCTCGAAGCGGGCGGGTTTTCCCTCCTTTTCGCTTTCGCTCACCACAACACCCCGTACAAGAGGAAGGCGGCCACCCCCAGGTACAGGCAGGCCCACACCCCGGGCCGGCGGTGCCAGGGCAGCCCGCCGGGGGGCAGTGCAAAGGGGTACTCGGGGCGGATGGGGGCTTCGAGCAAGGTCTTTTGCAGCCAGGTGCCCTCCAGGGCCCGGAGCCGGTGGCCCATGGCCTGGCGGTAGTCCTCGGGCCGGCTGCCCCGGGCGTAGACCAGCCCGCGCAACTCCTCGTCCCGGGCCGGCCCCTTCCACTGCGAGATGATCCAGGAGGAGAAGAGCATGGTGCCGGCGGGCAGCAGGGTGTTCCACAGATAGGTCCACCAGGTGCTGGTGTACCACACGGGCAGCGGCCAGCCCTTTGCCTCGCCGATGATCGCCGACAATCCGTACCCCAACCCTACCAGCAGACCGATGATCCCGGTCTGCCGGTGTACGCGGGTGAAAACCCCGGTCAGGATCACGCTCATCAGGGGCACAGCGATGGCCCCGGCCAGGCGCAGATAGAAGAGCATCATGCCCTCCTTGAGGAAGGGCACGTACAGAAAACCGCAGGCCATGATGAAGGGCACGGCCAGGCGGCCCACCCGGGTGTAATGGGCATCGGGGGCGTTCTTGACCAGGAAGCGGGCGTACACGTCGCGCACGAAGAGGCTGGTGATGCCGATGCCGATGGAGTCAAAGGTGGAGTACCCGGCGGCCACCACCCCGGCCAGCACCAGGCCCAAAAGGCCGGTGGGCAGGTATTTCTGCACCAACAGCGGGTAGGCCTGGTCGGTGATGGCCAGATTGGGGAACTCGGCCCTGGCCAGGGGCCCCAGGCAGACGTTGAACCACAGGCAGATGGCCGTGGCCAGGCTGGCCACCAGGGCCGCCATCTTGAAGTCCCACTCCGAGCGGGCCCCCAGGAAACGGATGGCCTCGTACTGGTTGATCACCGCGTAGGTGGTCAGCACGATCACAAAACAACAGGCCACCACCCAGGGCGAGACCCCCGGGGGGGAGTACCCGCCCACATGCAGCAGGGTACCTGGCAGTTGCGGGTCCAGGGCCGCCAGTTTCTGCTCCAGCCCATCCCAGCCCCCCACCTGTGTCCAGAGCACCCCCCACAGCACCAGGGAAGCGACGATCATCACCGCGCTCTGCATGGCGTCCATGAACGCACCCGCCTGCAGCCCGCCCCGGATGATGTACAGGGTGGAGGTGGCCGCCGCGCCCACCACCACCACCCAGGCCCAGCCCTCCTCCACCTGGGCCACCACGCTGAGGATCAGGAACATCGAGAAGAAGATGTTCCCCAGCACATTGGTGCGCGACTGGATGTTGATCAGCACCGCCAGCAGGCGCACTGCCGGCCCGAAGCGGAACTCCAGCCACTCGGCGTTGGTGAACACCCCCGAGCGGTACATGGGCACGATGACGAAGAAGCTGAGGATGAACCACCCCGCCGCGATCCCCAGCCACCACTGCGACAACTGCGAGAACCCCAGCTTGTACGAGGCCCCGGCGATGGCCACGTAGTCGCCGCTGTCCACCGCTGTGCCAAAGGCCGACAGGCCCACCACCCACCAGGGCATGGACTTGGCGGCCAGGTACCAGTCGAAGCTCTCCCGCTTCTGTCCGAAAGCGACCAGCCCGTAGGCGACGATCCCGCCGTTGATGGTCAAAAGCAGAAGCCAGTCGATGAGGGTCACGGCTCAGTACTGCGGCAGATGGTACCCGTCCTTCTTGACCTTGATCCGGTACAGGTTGCCCCCGGCGGTGACATAGAGGGTGCGGATCTCGGCGCCCCGGCCAAAAGCCACGTTGGTGGGCAGTTCCGGGGTGGGGATATAGGACAGCTCCTGCCCCCTGGGGGAGTACACGTAGATCCCCGGCCTGGTGGTGTCGCGCACCGCCACGTACAGGTTCCCCTCCGCGTCCACCACCAGTCCGTCCGGCCCGTCCTGCGGATAGTAGTCGATCAGTACCTCGCGGAACTTGGCCGTGCCCTCGGGCAGCAGGTTGTACGCCAGCAGGGCCATGCGCCCCTTGTGCAGGGGCAATTCCGCCGGCACCCGGTCCAGCCCGGTGGTGCCGTTGTCGTTGCTGACCACGTACAGGGTGCGCTGGTCCGGGGAGATGCACACCCCGTTGGGCTTGCCCGCGTCGGTGATGACCCGGTGCAAGGTCCCGTCCAGGTCCAGGCGGTACACCCCCATCACCGGCTGCTCCACCGGCTCGTGGCCCAGGTAGCGGGGGTCGCTGAAGTAGATGCGGCCCTGGTTGTCGATGGTGATGTCGTTGGGGGCGTTGAGGGGTTTGCCCTCGAAAAGCGCGGCGATGATCTCGCTCTTGCCGGTCTTGAGATCCGTGCGGGTCAGGCGCCGGCCCCCGTAGTCGGCCCCCTCGGCGGCGATGAGCCGGCCCTGGCCGTCGAACTTGAGGCCGTTGGACATGCCGCTGGGCGAACGGAAGAGGGTGGTTTTGCGGCTCACAGGATCAAAGCGCCAGATGTGGCCGGCCTGCATCCCCGAGCGAAAGGTGAAGGTGATGTCGCTGAAGTACACCGAGCCGTCCGGGGCCACCGCCGGCCCTTCGGTGAAGAAGCCCTCGTCGAAGACCTTCTCCAGCCTGGCGTCGAGGGCCACCACGCTGGGGTCGCCGCTGATGGCGGGGACGGGCGGAGGCGGGGTCTGGGCCAGGGCCGGGGCAGCGGCCAGGGCCAACAGAAAGCGCAGGTTTCTCATGGCAGATCCCTTTCTGGTTGAGTGAAGTGGTGCGCTGAAGGTTGGCCCTTCACTGTGGCCCGACGGGCAGGCTGATGGTGACCACCGTGCCTTGGCCCGGCTCGCTTTGGACCTCGATGCGGCCCTGGTGCTGGGCCACGATGCTGTAGCTCAGCGACAGGCCCAATCCCATCCCCACCCGCTCCTCCTTGCGGGAGAGGACCGGGTCGAAGATGCGCTGCAGCCGCTCGCGCGGGATACCCCGGCCGGTGTCGGCGATCTCGACGAAGACCTGCGCCCCTTCCCGATAGGTCTTCACCCGGATCTCCCCCTTCTCCTCGATGGCCTGGATCGCGTTGCGCAGCACGTTCATGAACACCTGGTTCAGTTCTCCGGGGGCACAGTGGATGCGCGGCAACTGGCCGTACTGGCGCACCAGGCGGATGCGGCCCTTCAGTTGGTACTCCAGCAGGGTGAAGGCGCTCTCCAAACCCTCGTGCACATCGGCCCGCTGGTACTCGGCCCGGTCCAACTGGGCGAAGCTCTTGAGGCTGTCGGCGATCCGGCCCAGCCGCGCAACGGCCTGGCTGAGGGCCTGATTGTCGTGGGCCATCGGTTCCAGCACCCGGTGGAACTGGGCCGGCAGTTCACCGGGGTCCGGCGGCGAGGCGGCGAGGCGGCGCAGTCTGTCCAGGCTGCGGCGGGCCAGGTCAGCCGAACTGCCGATGGCGGCCAGGGGGCTGTTGAGTTCGTGGACGATGCCGGCCACCAGGGCGCCCAGGGTGGCCATCTTCTCCTGCACGATCAGCTGGTGCTGGGCCTGGCGCAGCTCGCGCAGGGCCTCCTCCAAGGCAGCGTTCTTCTCCTCCAACTGACGGGTGCGCTCCCGCACCCTGGTTTCCAGCTCGTCGATGCGCGCGTCGCGCGCGTCCGGTACTACCTCCACCTGCACCGCCGCAGGCATGGAGTAGTTGAGGTCGCGGTCCACGGCCGTGACCTGGAACAGATAGGACCCCGGCGCCAGTCCCTGGTATTCGAGGCGGCGGGCGTGGGTGGTGCGCCACTGCGCGTCCCGGCCCTTGAGGCGATAGCGGAAGAGCATGGCCCCGGGCCGGGTCTTGAAGTTGATGCTGTGGAACTCGAAGGCGATCAGGCCGGCGCTGGCCGGGATGGTCAGGGGCCCGGACTCGGCGTAGCGGCGGTCGGCCACCACGGCCTGGATGTACACCGGCGGCGGCGAGGGCGGCGGCCGGCGGTAGAGGGTGGCCCCGGCGCTGGTGCCCACCCACAGGCCCCCCTCCTGATCCTCGGCAAAGGTCAGGGCGGTGTTGCCGGCCAGGCCGTCGCGGCGGTCCAGGGTCTGGAACACCGCCCCGTCGTAACAACTGACCCCGCTCCAGGTGGAGAACCACAGGTACCCCAGGCGGTCGCAGTAGACCCGCAACACCTGGGTGTTGGGCAGGCCCTGCTCGGCGGTGTACCAGGTGAAACGGCCCGCCTCCAGGCAGCAGGCTCCGCCCATGGTGGCCAGCCACAGCCGGCCCTCCCGGTCCTCGGCCAGGCCCATCACCTGGTCGCTGGGCAATCCGTCCGCCGTGGTGTAGGTGGTGAAGCCACTCCCGTCGAACACGCTCAGCCCGCCCTCGGTGGCGAACCACACCCGGCCCTGCCGGTCTTCGAGGATGGCGTTGATATCGTCGGCGCCCAGGCCCTCGGCGGCGGTGTAGTTGCTGAACCCTTGGCCGTCGAAAACGCTTACCCCGCCGTCGGTGGTGCCGATCCACAGCTGCCCGTCCCGCCCCTGGCACAGGCAGTAGACCCGGCTGCCGGCCAACCCGTCGGCCCGGGTGTAGTGGGTGAAGGTGCTCCCGTCGAACACGCTCAGCCCGCCCTCGGCGCCGACCCACAACCTGCCCTCCCCGTCCTCGGCCAGGGCGAAGATCCGCTGGTAGGGCAGGCCCTGGGCTGGGGTATAACTGACCAGTTCCCCCTCCCGACAGCAACTGAGCCCTCCCAGGGTGCCGAACCACAGCCAGCCCCGGTGGTCCTGGAGAATGGCGCGCAGGTCGGAGTGCACCAGGCCGTCCTCTGCCCGCAGGCTGGCGAAGCTGCCGCTGTACTGGCTCAGCCCGGCAAAGGTCCCAAACCACAGATCCCCGGCCCAGTCCTGGCAGATGGAGGTCACCTGGTCATTGACCAGGCCGTCCCCGCTGGTCAGCCCGGCAAAGCGCCCCTCCTCCAGGCAGGCGGCCCCGCCCCGGGTGCCCACCCACAGCCGGCCTTGCCCGTCCAAACACAGGGCGCGCACCACCTCGTGGGGCAGCCCCGCGGCGGTGCCGTAACGGGTGAACACCCCGCTCTCCAGGCAGGCCAATCCCCCCTCGGTGCCCACCCACAGCCGGCCCTCTGGGTCGGCCAGCAGGCAGTTCACCTCCGGGTGAGGCAGGCCCGTGGTGTGGTCGGTGAAAGCGCCGCTTTCCAGGCAGCTCAACCCGCCCTCGGCGCCCACCCACAACCGACCCTCGCCGTCCACACAGAGGGCGTCGATGTGGGGATGGGCCAGACCCTGGGCTGCCGTGTACCTAACAAAGCCATGCCCGTCGAAACGGCTCAATCCGCCCTCGCCCCCGATCCACAGCTGGCCTTCGCCATCGAAACACAGGGCGTTCACCGCGCCGGGGATCAGCCCGGACTGGGCGCTGTAATTGACAAAGGCGCGGCCGTCAAAGCAACTGAGGCCCCCCTCGCTGCCCAGCCACAGCCGCCCCTCCCCGTCCTCGGCCAGGGCCCACACCCGGTCGCCGGCCAGGCCCTCTTCCCGGGTGAAGGTCCGGAAGCCCTCGCCGTCGTAGCAACTGGCCCCGCTTTCCCAGGTGCCCAGCCACAGATAGCCCTTGCGGTCCTGGAGCAGGGCCAGGACCGGACCCGGCAGCCCGTTGGTCCCGTCGTAGGTGCGCCAGGTGCCCCGGCGGCCGGGCAGTTCGCCTTTTTTCACGAACGGGCAGGGGGCCAGGGGTCCAGGCAGGCCCCGGTGGGCCGGGGTCCTCTGGGCCGCCAGCGGAAGGAGTCGTAGGACGGGTAGGAGATATCGAGCCAGGGGGTTTCGAGCCGGCGGTGCCCTTCGTGGCGCGAGCTAAGGGCCGCCTCCAGCACCCCGCTGGTCAACACCGTGCGCTCCACCGGGTAGGTGGGTTGGCCGGTGAGGAACATCTCCTCGATATTGAGGCTCAGGTAGCTGAAGTGCGAGTACGAGCCCACTGGCCCGCCGTGCCCCTGCAGGTAAAACTCGGTGGCCTGCACCTTTCCGCCCACCCTGGCCGCGTACGCCAGGTCAGTGACGTACCCGTTGAGCATCAGGATCGCCCCCCGGGTCCCGTCGCGGTACTCGATGAGAAAGATCGCCGGATGCTTGCAGTGTTCCTCCATGCTGCCGGCGGGTTTGTTCTCTATCGAGGCGCAGGCCGCCTCGGCCAGGTCGCGCGACCAAAGGCCCTCGCGTGCGGCCCTCCACACCGCCTCGCCCTCCAGGCAAGTGACCGCCTTCACGCCCGTCTCCCCGCCCTTGCGGCGCTCCACCATGCACTGCAACCCTTCGAGGGTGTGGAAGCCGTAGATGTCCAGCCCGGAGAAACCGATGGCAATGGCCTCGGAGATGGGGGTTTCGGGTTCGTGCTCCAGCCAGGGATTGCGCCAGCCCAGAGGCACGGTGGAGCCGGCCATGAAGGGGGCGCCCACTTGCCTGGCCCGGTCGTACATCCACTTGATGTCGTGCCAGTTGTAGGACAGGTGTTTGTCGTTGAAGATGGGGGCGGCCCGGCCGCTGGTACTCATCACCCCGCAGATCTGCTCCATGAAGTACTTGCGCGGAAAGAGATGCTGCTCCTTCTCGTTCCAGGCGTAGTCCCCGTGTTCGCCGATGAGCAGCACCCCATCCACCGCCAGCTTGTCAGTGCCCAGGGTGAGGGCCTTGACGATGCTGGGATAGATGGGCACCCCGTGCTCGGCGGCCAGCCCCCGGCCAATGTCGGCGCTCTCCCACATCGAGGCGCCGGCCTTCTCGGGGAACTGGTCGATGTACATGGAGGCCACCTCGACCCGGGGCTGCTGCATCCCCTCGTCGGTGGGAAAGCCCTTGAGGAACTTGGTGACGATCACGTCGGCGTGGGAAAGGGCGCGGTATTCGGTGAGGATGGCGGCGATCTTCTTCATCCCGTTCTCCTCAGAGGGTGGCCAGGGCCGCCAACAGGGCCTTGAGGTACCCCACCGAGTAGGCCAGGCCCTGCTCCACCAGAGGGCCGTCCCCCTCGATGGCGGGGATGTGGTCCGGGTTGATGCAGCCGGAGAAACCGACCCGCTTCAACTCCAGCAGGACCTTGAAGGGGTTGAGGTCGCCGTCGTCGAGCAATACCTCCTCGAAGGCCCCGGCCGTGGCCAGGCTGCCGCGCACGTTGCGCAGGTGCACCATGAGGATGCGGCCCTTGCGGCCATAGTTGTGCAGCTCGTCGAGGACCAGGCCGGGGCCGCCGGCCTCGGCCCGGGTGCCGCAGCAGTACAGGTACCCCACGTTGCGGCTGGGAAAGGCGTCGATGACCCGGTGGTACCCCAGGCCGCCCAGGGGGGTCTCCACGTTGGGGGTGTCCGAGGGGTGGATGGCCAGCTTCACCCCGCACTCCTCGGCAACGGGCACCAGTTCGGAGTAGGCCAGCGAGAAGCGCTCCCACCACTTCTCTAGCTCCTCGGGGGAGGGGATCTTTGCCGCCGGCCGGGCCAGGGCCTCGCCCCGGGAGCGGTACCCGCCCCGGTGGGTGGAGCGGTAGGCGCGCATCTGCTGGGGAAAGGTGTCCCCGGCAAAGCGCTGCCGGGCGATGGGCAGGCCGGCAGCGCCAAAGATCCGCAGGGACTGGCAGGAATGGGCCAACTCCTTGTCCCCTCCCTTGCGGCCCTGGACGAACTTCTCGGTCAGGTCGGGCAGGGTGACCCGGTTGATCTCCAGGCCGTAGGAGGCCAGCTTCTTCTTGATCTTGAGCAGCGCGTCCAGATCCGGGTATCCCTGCTCCTTCACCCCCGGAAAGTACCCGCCGTTGCCAAAATCCAGGCAATCCACGCCCAACTGCGTCACCTTCTTCAGATAACTATCGGACAGATCGCCGTGCCACACCGATATCTTCAACATCTCCCTCTCCTTATCCTCAGCGCTGCCAATTGGCTAAGGTGCCTTTATAGTCGAACAACTCGTGCGCGTTCCCCCGCATCAGCCGCTCCACCAGGGCCGGCACCTCCCGCGAAGCCAGCCAACCCTCGGCCACCAGCTCGTTGAGGGCCTGGGCCAGGCCGCGCCGGGCGATGCGGGCATGGCCGGGCACCAGTTCCACCGGCATGTAGTCCCCGCCAAAGGTGAAGAGCTTGTTGGCCGGCGCCGCCATCAGGAACTCTTTCACAAAGCGCACCCCGGCCAGGGGGTTGATGATCCAGGCCCAGCACATATCGATGTACGCGTTGGGGTAGTGCTTGGCGATGGCGATGGCCTCGTCCTGGTACGGGTAGGTGATGTGCATGATCACGAAGGGGGTGTCCGGGTGCTGGCGGAGCAGCTCGCACATGTCCCCGGGATTGTGGCGCAGCCGGTTGAGGGGCATGTTGCTGTGGCCGGCGTAGTACCCGGTGTGCAGCTTGACCGGCAGCTTGTACTCCGTGGCCTGGCGCACGCAGTAGTGGAAGAGGTGGTCCTGGACGGCCTTGTGCTCGGCCTCGCTCAGGGCCTTGGCATCCTTCAGGTAACGGGCAAAGAGCGGGGCTGCCTCCTGGGCACTCACCTGGGCGTAGTCGAGCTTGCGAGCATAGGCGCTCTGGTTCTTGACCGCAATGGCTCTGGGCCCGTAGGTGGCGAAGGACCAGTCGATGAGCTGGTGCCAATCCTCCAGGGAGCGCACCTCGCGGCCGGCGAGTTTGGCTACATAGGGCACGTCCAGGCCGGTGCTCAGGCGCACGAAGCTCAGGTCCTGGCACAGGAGTTCGGGCTGGGCCGTCTCCATGAAGAGGCCCTCCTCCAGGGAGTTGACCTGGCAGTGTTCGACCAGGGAGACCTCCTTGAGCACGTGCTGGTAATAGCCGGGTTTGATCAGGGCGGCAACCCGGTCGGAAACCTCCTGCACGGTCTCGGCGCTCAGGTCGTCGATGCCGTAGAGCATACGCACGGACTCGCGCACATTCTGCAGATAGCCGGTGTGCCGGGCCCGCTCGTAGTACTTGCCCACCAGCTTCCACTTGTCCTTGGGGGAAACATCGGGGCGAAAGAACTGCTGGTAATCGGCAGGCGGCAGACCGGCTACCACCAGGTCCGAGTCGGCGTAGTGGCTCAGGAGCACGCTGAAGTCCTTGACCGTCCGCTCGGGCCGGGGGGAGTTCTCCGGCCCCTGGAGGCGGGTGGACTCCTCAAAGAGATGCTCGTGGGTATCGACAAAGGGGGTCTCCTCGACCAGTTGGGCAATCTCTTCGGCAAGGCTCATAGGGCTCCAGGGGGTTGGCGTGGCGGCCTCAATATATCAATTTCCCCGGATGGTATCCATCGGGAGGGCAGGCCATGCAATACGCTTTTGAGCTGGAATTCGGGGTGCGGG
>Ga0194132_10003369_pt1 | contig 28534 bp, 23 predicted proteins | sample TA2KigOf80mmetaG_FD_148612 | JGI IMG/M metagenome (GOLD analysis project Ga0194132, IMG submission 148612) | Freshwater microbial communities from Lake Tanganyika, Tanzania - TA2015054 Kigoma Offshore 80m | ecosystem: Environmental > Aquatic > Freshwater > Lake | place: Tanzania: Lake...
CCCGCGCCCCTTCCACGCTTTCCCTTGCGCCGGCCGCCGAAGTAGCTCTCATCCACTTCGATCTCGCCGCCGAACATCGCCTCGCTCTCGGCTTCCAGCTCGCGGGCGATCAGTTCACGAAGGCGATGAAAGAAAAACGCCCCTGTCTTGCGGTTCACTCCGCAGAGACTCGATGCGGTACGCGCCGTCGTTCCTGCTACGAAATGTTCGATCAGGCGATCCTGCTTCGAGACCCCCAATCGGCTCCGTCGTATCCGTCCCATGATAACTCCATAACCGAGTTATCTGGGACAGCCCCTTCCCTTATCCAGACCGGGAGAGCCCCATGACCTTCTCCAGCCTGTCGAGGCGCGCCCTGTTTCGCGGCCTTGTCGCTGCCGTTCTCGCGTTTCCTTTCGCGAGCCTCGCCGCCGAGACGACCGTCAAGCTAAGGCTGATGGAGACGACGGACATTCATGTCCACGTCATGAACTACGACTACTACCGCGACCAGGCCGATCACAGCTTCGGCCTCTCCAAGACCGCGAGCCTGATCAAGATCGCGCGTGGCGAAGTCGCCAACAGCCTGCTCATCGACAATGGCGACCTGATCCAGGGCAATCCGATGGGCGACTACATCGCCCGCGAGAAGGGCCTCAAGGACGGTGACATCCACCCGGTCTACAAGGCGATGAACCTGCTGGGCTACGACGTCGGCAACATCGGCAACCACGAGTTCAACTACGGCCTCGAATTCCTCGCGACCGCGCTCAAAGGGGCGAAGTTCCCCTACGTCAATGCGAATGTCATGAGCGCCGACGGCCAGAAGAACATGTACACGCCGTATCTGATCCTCGAGCGGAAGCTCAAGGACGAGGCCGGCAAGGAGCACCCGATCAAGATCGGCGTCATCGGCTTCGTGCCGCCGCAGATCATGGCCTGGGATCGCCGCCACCTCGAAGGCAAGGTCACCGCCAAGGACATCGTCGAGACCGCCAAGCGCTTCGTGCCGGAGATGAAGTCGAAGGGCGCCGATCTCTTGATCGCGGTGCCGCATTCCGGCCTCGGCCCGGTCGAGACGGCGGGCAGCGACGAGAACGCGACCTGGCTTCTCTCGAAGGTGCCCGGCGTCGACGCGATCCTGTTCGGGCATGCTCACCTCCTCTTTCCCAGCGAGGTGTACAAATCGGTCCCCGGCATCGATGTCGCCAAGGGCACGGTCAACGGCGTTGCCGCGGTCATGCCGGGCTTCTGGGGCAACCATCTCGGGTTGATCGACCTGACGCTCGCGGTCGACGATGCCGGCAAATGGAAGGTCACCGACCGGCAATCCTCGCTCCGCGCCGTCTTCCGCATGCAGGACCGCCAGCGCGTGCCGGCCGTCGACAACGACCCGGCCGTGGTCGCCGCGGTCAAGGACGACCACGACGGCACGCTCGGATTCATCCGCAAGCCCGTCGGCAAGATTGCGGCGCGGCTACACAGCTATTTCGCGTTGGTGCAGGACGATCCGTCCATCCAGATCGTGACCGACGCGCAGAAGTGGTATGTCGAGAACCTGCTGAAGGCTACAGAGTACCGCAAGCTTCCGGTGCTCTCCGCCGGTGCACCGTTCAAGGCCGGCGGGCGCAGCGGGCCCGAGTTCTATACCGACATCCCGGCCGGACCGCTCGCGGTCAAGAACGTCGCCGACCTCTATCTCTATCCCAACACCGTGCAGGTCGTGCGGGTCACCGGCGCGCAGGTGAAGGAGTGGCTGGAGATGTCAGCCGGCATCTTCAACCAGATCGACCCGAATTCGGCCGCCGAGCAGGCGCTGATCAACCAAGCTTTCCCCTCCTACAACTACGATGTCATCGACGGGGTCACCTACAAGATCGACGTGACCAGGCCACGCCGCTATGACAATGACGGCAAGCTGGTGGCATCCGACAGCCACCGCATCATCGATCTCGCCTATCAGGGCAGGCTGATCGACCCGGAGATGGTCTTCGCCGTCGCCACCAACAACTACCGCGCGTCGGGCGGCGGCAAGTTCCCGGCTCTCGACGGCAAGAACGTCATCGTCGAGTCGCCGGAAGAGAACCGCACGGTCATCATCGAATACCTGTTCGACAAGGGCTCGATCGATCCAAGCGCCGACAACAACTGGTCCTTCGCCAAGCCGTCGAAGCCCGTAACCGTCCTCTTCGAAAGCTCGCCCGCAGCCGAAGCGCTGCTCGCCTCGGCTAAGGGCATGACCAAGCTCGGTCCCGACGCCAACGGCTTCATGCGCTATGCCCTCAAGCTGGAGTAGTCCGCCTAATGTCCCGTGATGCCGCCATCGCCCGCGCCCATCGTCACTTCGACGACGGCAGCTTCTTCGCCGATCTCGAGCGCCGGGTCGCCTATCACACCGAGAGCCAAGTGCCGGAGAGCCGGCCCTATCTCTACTCCTACCTCAAGGAGGAGATCGGGCCGCGGCTGGAGAGGCTGGGATATAAAACCAGGCTTCACGAGAACCCGGTCAAAGGCGGCGGTCCGTTCCTGACCGCCGAGCGGCGCGAAGGCGAGAACCTGCCGACGGTCCTGACCTACGGCCATGGCGACGTGATCCGCGGCCAGGAAGGAAGCTGGGCCGAGAACCGCGATCCGTGGAAGCTGACCAAGGTCGGCGAGCGCTGGTACGGGCGCGGCACCGCCGACAACAAGAGCCAGCACTCGATCAACATGGCCGCGCTGGGCTTCGTTCTGGCCGAGCGCGGCAAGCTGGGATTCAATTCGCGCATCCTGATCGACACCAGCGAGGAGATCGGCTCGCCGGGCTTGAACGAGTTTTGCGCGCTGGCGCGCGACGAGCTCGCCGCCGACTTGCTTATCGGCTCGGACGGACCGCGCATCACGCCGGAGCGCCCGACGATCTTCATGGGCACGCGCGGCGCGCTCAATTTCGACCTCACCGTGAACATGCGGAAGGGCGGGCACCACTCCGGCAATTGGGGCGGGTTGCTCGCCAATCCCGGCGTGATCCTGGCGCATGCGATCACCTCGCTGATCGACGCCAAGGGCAAGGTGCTGCTGCGCGAGATCGTGCCGCAGTCGATCCCGAACTCCATCCGAAACGCGCTCGCCGATTGCGAGGTCTCGGGCGGCGAGGACTCACCGACCATCGACACCTGGTGGGGCGAGCCGGGCCTGACCTCCGCCGAGAAGGTGTTCGCCTGGAACACCTTCGAGGTTCTGGCCTTCTCGACCGGCAACCCGCTTAAGCCGGTCAACGCCGTGCCGCCGACCGCGCATGCCCATTGCCAGATCCGATTCACCACCGATCGCGACCACCGCACCTTCCTGCCGGCGATCCGCCGACACCTCGACGCGCATGGCTTCCCGATGGTCGAGGTCAAGCCGACTAAGGAAGTGGTGATGAACGCGACGCGCCTCGATCCGGATCATCCGGCGGCGCGCTGGGCTGCGGCTTCGATCGAAGAGACCATGGGAGCGAAGCCGGCGGTGCTGCCCAATCTCGGCAGCTCGCTGCCGAACGACTGCTTCACCGACATCCTCGGCATGCCGACGATCTGGGTCCCGCACTCCTACGCGGCCTGCTCGCAGCACGCGCCGAACGAGCATGTCCTCGAGCCCCTGCTGCGCGAGGGACTCGCAATCATGACCGGGCTCTTCTGGGACATGGGCGAGGCACCGCCGCCGCGCGAGCCGTGAGGCCGGGCTCCGGTCTCCTAGAGCGCAGCCAGACGAACGACGCTGCGGCTTGCGCGAGACGAGGGGAAGCGGCACGTAACGATCGTTCCGCCGCCGGGCCGGCCCGCGATCTCGAGGGTCCCGCCGTGCAGCTGCATCAGCCCCTTCGAGATCGGCAGGCCGAGGCCAGCGCCTCCCCGCGCCCGGGCAAGGATGCTCTCCACCTGCTCGAATGGCTGAAGTACCCGAGCCAAATCGTCTCTGCTGATGCCGACGCCGGTGTCGGCGACGGTCAATGCAAGACTTCCATCGTCGTCCAGCCGAGCCGAGACAAGGACATGTCCGCCGGAAGGCGTGAACTTGACGGCATTGGTCAGCAGATTGGTGAGAATCTGCATCACGGCACGGCGGTCTGCGTCCAGCTTAGGCAGGTTCGCCGGTATCTTGGCCTCGATCGTGAGCCCAACCTTGGTCGCCGAGGTTGACACCATGCCGATCGCGGCTGCTACCAGGGCATCGAGATCGACTTCCTCGGGTCGGATCCGGAATTTCCCGGATTCGATCCGGCTGATGTCGAGAAGATCGTTCACCAGGGCCAGAAGGTGACGCCCACTCGCCAGGATGTCGCCCGCGTAGGCGCGGTAGCGATCCGACGCCTGCGGACCGAAGGCCTGGCTGTGGACCAGCTCGGCGAATCCAATGATCGCGTTGAGAGGGGTCCGCAGCTCGTGACTCATCTGGGCTAGAAACGACGACTTGGCGGCATTGGCAGTTTCAGCCTGTTGCAGCGCTTCGACGAGCCTGATCCGGCTCAGTTGCTGCTCGGTCACGTCGGTGGCAGACCCTCGATGTCCAAGGAATGTGCCCGCAGGACCGAGTACGGGTATGCCGCTGACCCGGAACCACCGGCGTCCCGTCGGCGTATCGGCGTCATACTCGAAATCGCGGAAGGCTCGATGCCCGCCGAGATCCTCCGCGTGGCGCTTCCACAGCGACACCGACATGTCAGCGCACGCCAGCTCGAAGCGGGTTCGACCGATCATCGGACCGGTGCCGACCTTCGGCACCGTGCTCGTCTTCGACGAGAACCAGGTGAATCGGTGATGGGCGTCGGTCTCCCAGAACCAGTCGGCCGAGGCCTCGGCAAAGTCACGGAAGCGTGCCTCGCTCTCGGCCAGCCGCCGGCGGGCCTGCCGTCCCTGCTCAATGTGCCGAATGACGAGGAACGCCATCAGGCCGACGAGCACGGCAACGACGACACCGAGCCAACGGAGCGCCGCCAGTTCCGGCGGCATGAAGCCGCCTTCGAGATTCGGCAGGATCGAGAGCTGCCAGTATCCGCCCGGCAGGGAAACGTCGAAAGTCACGGCCTTGGGCTCGTAGAACTGGCCGAGAAGCCCATAGAAGACAGAGCCGCCTGCGCCTTCTCCATCGGTTCCGCGCATGGCGACGTAGTGCGAACGCTCGATGTCGGAGATGCCGAGCTTCGAGAGGAGGCTGTCGACATCGACGACGACGCTGACGACGCCCAGGAACTCGCCGCTTCCCGGAGGCTCGGATGGCGGGGAGCGGAAGACGGGCGTTCGCCCGATCAGAGCGAAGCCGCCCTGAACGAGCGGGACAGGACCTGAAAGCACGCTCGATCGGGTCGATATTGCAAGGTCGACTGCCGGCCATTGCTCGGGGATGCTACGATAGTCGACGCCGATCGCCGCCTCGTTGCCGGCTCGCGGGTAGACGCCGGCGATCACCGTACCTCGCGAGAATCCGAGGTGCCTTACATGCCGCGCGCCGACCAGGAGATCCTGGGCGAAGGCATCGAACTCTGCGAGCGTCAGATTTGGATTGGTCGCGAACTGCGCGGCCAGCCCTTTCTGCAGAAGGATGGTCGCGGTCAGATCCTGTTCGATCTGCGCTCGGAGCAGGCCCCCGACCCGCCATGCCTCGGCACGCGCAAGTTCCTCATGACGGCGATTGATGACGGAGTCGAGCACGTAAACCAGGGTCAGCGTCGTCACGACGCCGACGAAAGCGGCGAGCAGAACCCGCCGGGAGACCCACCCGAATTCCCGCCGGTTGGTCATGCTCCCTCAGACCCTGGCCGGCCCCGGCTCGGGTCCGGTCCCGTGCGGATTGTATCACGCGATGGATAACAGGTGGTTAAGGCTGGGAGCGTCGCCTCAGATGCGGGTGAAACGCGCGATTGTCGGTATGTTGAGGCGAGTCAGCCGGCCTGACGGATCGGGTTCAAACCCGAAGAATATCTGCGAGTGGTAGGAACGGATCGCCGGGTCGCGCGGCACGGCGCGGAAGAGTTCGCGGTGCCAGTGCTCGGCGTCGCATGGATTGCCGATGATGTCGATCGCCAGCTTGCCGTTCTCAAACCGGACTGGGACGGAGCCGTAGCTCGAATGTACGTAGTCGCCGGCGTAGTCGGCGAGCGGCTGGCTGGGTTTCGTACCTTCGAGCCTGCCCAAAGGACGCCAGAAGTAAGGCTCGCCCTTGATCATCTGCGGGGCGCGCTTGGCCTCGCCGGCGACGGCCTTGAAGCGCGCATCCCAGTCCTTCTGCTCGATGCCGAAGGCGTGCGCGAGCAGCAGGTAGCGGAGCGGGTTGATCGCCGGCGACTGGTGCTGGTTGGTGTAGATGACCGCGGCCACGCGCTCTGACGGCACCGAGCAGCCGAGCACGAGGAAGCCTTCCAGCGCCCCGGTATGCTCGTTGACGCGCCGCCCGGCAAAATCATGCGCGTACCAGCCGAGCCCGTAGCTGACGAAATTCGCCTCGTACCGGCTGATCCAGCGCTGAGGATGGATGCCGTTGCGGCGCACGGCGACGCGCGGCGTCAGCATCTCCTCGATGGTCTCGGGCTTGAGCAGGCGCCGGCCATCCACCTCGCCGCCGCAGGCGAAGGCCGAGAACCAGGTCTCGGCGTCGCGCAAGGTCGAGGTCATGCCGCCGGTGGCGGAGAGCGCATCGAAGTTCCGATGCGGGATCACGCTCATCTTGCCGTCGCCGAGATCGAGATGCGGATCGCAGGCGATCGAGCGGTCGGGCATGCGGAAATAGCTGCCCCAGGTCTCGTCCATGCCGAGGCGGTTGCGGACCTCGCGCTCGACATAGTCTTCCCAGTTCATGCCGGTCAGGCGCTCGACGATGGCGGTGGCGATGATCGGCCCGAACTGCTGGTAGGCGCATTCGGCGCGGAAACCCGTGCGCAACGGCAAGGTCGGGATCAACGAGATGATCTCCGGCCGCGTGAAGCGCGAATTGTAGTTCATGATGTTGTCCTCGCCGAAGCCGACCGACTGGCCGACGAGGTCGCGCATGGTCACATGGCCGGAAAGGCTGTCGTCGGAAAGGCGGAACCCTGGCAGCACGTCGATAGCGCGCGTATCCCAGGAGAGCTTGCCGTCCTCGACCAGCATGCCGACGGTCGCGGCGTTGAAGGTCTTGGAGATCGAGCCGATGTCGAAGGTGGCGCGGTCGTGCAGCGGCTTGCTTGTCGCCGTCGACATGACGCCGATGCATTCGCGCCAGATCGGCTTGCCGTCCTTGAGGATCGACAGCGCCACGCCGGGCGCGCCATAGGCTTCGACGATCCGCCGGGCGGCGGCTGAGAGTGCTTCGGTCATCAATTGCCCCAAACCTGCTCGTAGACCCGCAACCAGTTCTCGCCGAGGATCTTCCGGGTGTCCTCGGCGGAGAAGCCGCGCTCGACCATCCGCCTGGTCAGCTTCTGCAGCGTGCGCGGTGTCTCGATGCCTTCCGGATATCGGTGCGGCGGCGGCGGGTAGGTACCCGGCCGCCATTTGCCGCTGTTGATCCGCGCGTCGTAATAGGCCTTTGCCTGATCGTCCGGCATCACCATGTACTGGCCGTTGTAATAGTCGATGCCGAGCCCGACGTGATCGGCGCCGATCAGGTCGACCGCGTAAACGATGTGATCGATGAACTGGTCAAGCGTCGGTGCCGCGCTGTCCGCGACGAAGGCGGGAAATCCCACCATGCCGATCACGCCGCCCTGCGCCGCGATCGCCTTGATCAGGTCGTCCGGCAGGTTGCGGTGGGATTCCTTCACCTTGCGCGGATTGCCGTGGCTGTAGATGACCGGCCGCTCGGAGACCTCGAGCGCATCGAAGCTGGTCTTGATGCCCGTATGCGCCACGTCGACGATGACGCGTGCCTCGTTCATCTTCTTGATCATCTCGACGCCGAAATAGGAAAGACCGGAATCCTGTCGCTCGTCGGCGCCGTCCCCGACACGGTTCCGGACGTTGTAGCAGAGCTGCATGACGCCGACGCCGAGGTCCTTGTAGGCGTGGACCATGTCGAGGTCGTCTTCCATGGGATCGGTGCCCTGGAAGTGGAAAAGAAGCCCGAGCCGGCCGTCCTTCTTCGCCTGGCGCATCTCCTTCACGCTCGACACCTGGGTCAGCTTGCCGGCGTTGCCCGAGTTCCGCTGGATGAAGGCCTTCCACGCGGCGACGCTCCGCATGGTGATATCGATACCTTCCAGAGCGCCCACGGTCGGCGCGGCGACGGTGACGCCGCCTTCGGCATACCAGTCGGTATATTTCTGCCCGCGAAGCAACGGGCAGACCGCATCGATGACGATGGCGTCCTGATGCAGCTTCGCGGCGTCGACGGCCATCTCAGGCGCCCCAAACCTGCTCGTAGACGCGCATCCAGTTCTCCCCCAGCACCTTCCTGGTATCCTCGGCGGAGAAGCCGCGCTCGATCATCCGCTTGGTCAGATTCTGGAGCGTACGCGGCGTTTCGATGCCTTGCGGGTATTTGTGCGGCGGCGGCGGGTAGGTGCCCGGCCGCCACTTCCCGCTGGCGATCCAGGAATCGTAGAAGGTCTTCGCCTGGTCGTCCGGCATGACCATGTACTGGCCGCTGTAGTAGTCAATGCCGAGCCCGACATGGTCGATGCCGACGAGATCGGACGTATAGGCGATGTGGTCGATGAACTGATCAAGTGTCGGTGCCGGGCTGTCGGCGACGAAGGCCGGGAAACCCACCATGCCGATCACGCCGCCCTGGGCGGCGATCGCCTTCATCAGATCGTCCGGCAGATTGCGGTGGGAGTTCTTCACCGCACGCGGATTGCCATGGCTGCAGATGACGGGCCGCTCGGAGACCTCGAGCGCGTCGAAGCTGGTCTTGATGCCCGTATGCGCCACGTCGACGATGACGCGCGCTTCGTTCAGCTTCTTGACCATCTCGACGCCGAAGTAGGAAAGGCCTGTGTCCTGGCGCTCGTCGGCACCGTCGCCCACACGGTTCCGGACGTTGTAGCAGAGCTGCATGATGCCGACGCCGAGGTCCTTGTAGGCATGGACCATGTCGAGGTCGTCTTCCATCGGATCCGTGCCCTGGAAATGGAAGTACAGACCGAACCGGCCATCCTTCTTCGCCTGGCGCATCTCCTTCACGCTGGAGACCTGGGTCACCCGCCCGGCATTGCCGGAGTTCCTTTGGATGAAGGACTTCCAGGCGGCAATGCTCCGCATGGTCGGGGTGATGCCCTCGATCGCACCCACCGACGGCGCGGCGATGGTGACCCCGCCCTCGATGTACCAGTCGGTGTATTTCTGGCCGCTGAGCAGCGGGCAGACCGCGTCGATGACGATGGCCTCCCGGTGCAACTTTTCCGCATCGATGGCCATGGCTTCTCCCTTCCCGCCAAGGCGGTTGATCCCCGCCGCCGGGCGGTGTTTGATGATCGGAAATCGAGTTCCCGCGGCCGGCCAAAGCTAGGCCGGCTCCGGTGGCGCAGCAAGCGTCGCTGCATCTATGGTGAGAAACGAGACAACAGGAGGGCTTTCATAGATGAAAACTAGAGGATTGATTCCGCTCGGTGCGGCGGCGATCGCTGCGCTGGCTCTCGCCGGCCCGGCTTCCGCCCAGAAGGTCATCAAGCACATTCCGGACGCGGACCTGAAGGTCCTGGATCCGATATTCACCACCATCGGCACGACTATCTCGCATGGCTACATGATCTACGACATGTTGTATGCGCCGGACGCCAAGTGGGAATACAAGCCGCAGATGGCAGAGAGCCACACGGTGAGCGCTGACGGCCTCACCTGGAACTTCAAGCTCCGGCCGGGGCTCAAGTTCCACGACGGCAGCAACGTCGAGGGCAAGGACGTCGCGCAGTCGATCAAGCGATGGATGGCCAAGAATACGCTCGGCCGCACCATGGCAGTCCGCATCGCCGACGTGAAGTCGACAGGCGCGGATACATTCCAGATCACGTTGAAGCAGCCGTTCGGCCCGATGCTCGAGGCGATCGGCACTTCATCCAATCCGCTGTTCATCATGCGCGAGCAGGAAGCGAAGATCGATCCGGAAACCGCCGTCACGACGATGGTCGGCTCTGGCGCCTTCACTTTCGACGTCAAAGACTGGAATCCTGGACATAGCGTCACCTACCGCAAGTTCAAGGACTACCGGCCGCGCGCCGAGCCCGCCAGCGCCATTGCCGGAGGCAAGGTCGTCAAGGTCGACGCCGTCGAGTGGATCTATCTTCCGGACCCCAATACCCGCGTCCAGGCTGTCCTCCGCGGCGAGGCCGACACCATCGAAGTGATCCCACCCGACCTGCTGCCGCTCCTCAAGGCCAACCCGAACATCGAAGTCCGGGTCATGGACAAGATCGGCAACCAGACCATGCTCCGGCCGAACCATCTGGTCCCGCCCTTCAACAACCCGAAGGTGCGTCAAGCGCTGCTCTACGCCGTCGATCAGGACCAGTATCTGCAGGTGATGCAGAGCGATCCGTCGATGCGGACGCTTTGCTGGTCGGTCTTCATGTGCGGAACGCCGCTCGAGTCCAAGGCTGGCGTCAATGACGCCTGGGCCAAACCTGGCGCCAAGCCCGAGCTGGCGAAGAAGCTGCTTCAGGAGGCTGGCTACAAGAACGAGCCGATCGTTCTGATGGACCCGAGCGACCAGCCGGTGATCTCGGCCCTCACCCAAATCTCAGCTCAGCTCATGAAGCAAGCCGGGTTCAACGTCGAGGTTCAGACCATGGACTGGGCGACCTTAGTTTCGCGTAGGCCGGTCAAGGAAGCGCCGTCGGTGAACAAAGGCGGCTGGCACGTGTTCCACACCTGGGGGACCGGTCCGTTCATGTCCAGCCCGCTGATGAACTCCGGCGCGCAGACGCCGTGCGACGGCAGGAACTGGTTCGGCTGGCCCTGCGATGAGACGCTCGAGAAGGTTCGCCTCGAGTATCTCGACGCCGACACTCCGGCCAAGCGCATGGACATGGTCGAGCGCTACCAAAAGCGCTTCTACGAGACCGTGCCCTATCTACCGCTCGGCCAGTTCGTCGGCCCCATCGCGTATCGCAAGGAGTTGAAGGGCGTCCTTCAGGACATCCGTCTGTCCTTCTGGAATATCGAGAAATAGGCATCATCGTTGGAGGGCCCGGCCAAGCGCCGGGCCCTTTTTCTTTGCCCCCTTCGGAAGTCCCCGCCATGTCCACGCGCCCCACCCGCATCTCGACCGACATCGACTACGACAAGGACGGCAAGCAGGTATCCAACCTGTTCATGCCGTGGTCGATGAACGATTCCGCCTACAAGGTCGTCCACATCCCGATCGCCTGCATCAAGAACGGGACGGGACCGACGATGCTGTTCACGGCGGGCACGCATGGCGACGAATACGAGGGCCAGATCGGGCTCCTCAACCTGATCCGCGAGCTTGAACCCGAGCACATCAAGGGCCGGGTGATCGTCCTGCCCGCCGCCAACTTCCCGGCGGCGATGGCCGCCCAACGGCTTTCGCCTTACGACAACGGCAACCTCAACCGTGCCTTCCCCGGCGATCCCGATGGCGGGCCGACAGCACAGATCTCCTTCTACATCGCCAATCACCTGATCCCCTTGGCGAGTGCCTATCACGATCTCCACGCCGGCGGGCGTTCGCTCGACTACCTCACCTATTGCGGCATGCACCTGACCTCGAACGAGGAGGTGAACCAGAAGCAGTTCGCGCTGGTGAAGGCCTTCGGCCCGCCCTTCAGCATCGTCGGCAGAAGCTCCGACGACCGCCTCGCCCAGCGCGGCGCGCATGTGCGCGGCATTCCCGCCATGGGTGGCGAGTTCGGCGGGCGCGCCGCGGTCTCCAAGGTCGGCCTCGCCCTGGTCGAGCGGGGCCTCCGCAACACGCTGGCCCATCTCGGCATCCTCAAGGACTGGACGATCCAGGCGCCGGAGAAGCCGACCCGCTTCATGCAGCTCGGCGGCCGCGACTACTTCGTCTATGCGCCGGCCGACGGCCTCTTCCAACCGGCAGTCGAGCTCGGCGACTGGGTCGAGAAGGGCCAGCTCGCCGGACGCCTGCATTTCGTCGAAGACCCGATGCGCCCACCGCTGGAGCCGCGCTTCGCCCGCGCCGGCCTCGTAGTCTGCAAGCGCGCGCAGGGCCGCGCCGAGCGCGGCGACTGCCTCGCCCATCTCGCCACCGATTTCGAGGGCTGAACAAAGATGCCGTCCCGCGAACTGCACTACCTCGACCGCAGCCAGGTCGAATACGCCTTCGATGCCACGCACAAGCCCCGCATCACGGTCGAGGCGCCGTGCGAGATCATGATCGAAACCCACAACTCGCGCGAAGGAAAGCTCCACAAGCCCGAGGACGAGGTCACGACGCGGCCGAACCCGAACGACAAGTATCCGCGCTCGAACCCGATGACCGGCCCGGTCGGCATCGCCGGTGCCGAGCCGGGCGACGGGCTCGCGGTCGAGATCCTGTCGATCGAGGTCGATCCGGTGGGCTATGTCGGCGTCTTCCCCGAGGTCGGCATCGTCCGCGACTTGGTGAACCAGCGCACCGTCACCATGCTGCCCGTGAAGGACGGCCAGGTGCATTTCAAGGACCTCCGCCTGCCGATCAAGCCGATGATCGGCGCCATGGCCTGCGCGCCGCTGGAGCCGATCTCGGTCGGCCTCATCGGCAAGCATGGCGGCAACATGGACAACAACCGGCTCGCGGTCGGCACCACCGTGCATCTTCCGATCTACGCGCCGCTCGGCCTGTTCTATGTCGGCGACGTGCACGCGACCATGGGCGATGCCGAGATGTGCGGCTCCGGTGCCGAGATCGGCGCCCGCGTCCATCTCCGCTTCAAGCTCGAGAAAGCCGGCGCGCATGAATGGCCATGGATGGAGACCCAGGACCGCTGGATCACCACTGCCTCCGCCCCGACCTTCGAGGATGCCGCCGAGTACTGCACCCGCTCGATGATCGCGCTGCTGGGCCAGCGCCTCGGCGTCTCTACGGCCGATGCCTTCGGCCTGATGTCGATCGCGGCCGATCTACGCATCAACCAGTACTGCAAGGCGCCGAAGCTCGGCACCTCGATCCGCTGCGAGTTCCCCAAGCTCGGCGCCGGCATCACCCGGGCCGCGTCTTAGAGCCATGTCGCTCGAGCTCTACGCTGCCTATCTCGTCGCCTGCGTCCTGATCGTCCTGCTCCCGGGACCGACGATGACATTGATCATCGCCAACAGCCTTGCGCATGGAATGCGGGCAGGATTGCTGACCGCGGCCGGCAACCAGGTCGGCCTCGCACTCATCATCGCCGCCGTGGCGATCGGACTTGCTTCGGCCATCGAGACGATGGGCTGGTTGTTCGACTGGGTCCGCCTTGCCGGCGCTGCCTATCTCGTCTGGCTGGGCTGGCAGCTGATCCGCGTCTCCGGCTCGACCGGACCAGCCGACCGCGCGCCGAAACCTCGTGGCGGCTTCCTGCTGCAGAGCCTCCTGGTTTCCTTGAGCAACCCGAAGACCCTCATCTTCTTCGGCGCCTTCATCCCGCAGTTCATCGATCCGGCGGGTGACTATGCTCGTCAGATCGTCCTGCTGGGACTGACCGCGATGGCCGTCGCCGCCGCCGGCGACAGCCTCTACGCGATCCTCGCCGGCCGCGCCGGCCAGGTGCTGTCGCAGGCGCGCGTCCGTCTGATCTCGCGGATCAGCGGCGCCTTTCTGATCGGCGGCGGCATCTGGCTCGCGCTCCAGCGGCGCTAGTCGAGGCCGAGCGGGTCCGGGTCGAGCGGCCAGATTGGCCGCTTGAGACGCTTGTACGGCACCTTCGTATAATCGAGCGGCAGCGGTCCCGGTGCCGTGGTCCGATGCACCTCGGTCGCGATCTTGGAGAAGGCGGCGAAGAAGTGGTTGTGCGACTTCGCCACCACGATCCGCCTCTTGGTCGGGTCGATGCCGAGATTGGTGAAGAGGTCGGTGCCGAAGGCCTGGGTACGGAGCGTGTTCAAGACCACGGCGATGCCGTCGATTTCGATCGCCGCGGTATCGCCCATCGGGTCCTTGGCGTCGCCGAAGCTCTGCCAGGCGTCCTTGAGCAGCTTCGTGACCTTCACCTTGGCGTCGATCGGTTCGCCCGAGTTGGCGTTCATCTTGGCGCCGAAGCGGAGCTGCAGCTCGCCGCCCTCGCCGGCGGCGAAGCACATGCGGACCGCGATCGGGTCCCAGAGCGGGCCGATGCAGGCATCCCGCACGCCCTTCTTCTGCAGCGCCCGGATGAACCAGGTCGAGTCGCTGGCGGCACCGCCACCTGAGTTGTCGGCACCGTCCGCGAGCACGACCGGTCCTTTGGGCGCGGCGAGCGCCTTCTCGATCGCTTCCTCGACCGAGAGGAAGGTCATGCCGATCTCGCGGCGCATCCTGTAGATCTCGTGGCCGAGTTTCTTCGCCAGCGCGTCGCCCTCGGCCTTGCGGTCGTCGGTGACGACGACGATCTTGTAGCCCATGTCCGGCACGTCGTTCATGCCGAAGCAGTGGACGAGCGAGACCGAGAGCACGCCGTTCTTGCCTTCGAGCGCCTGCATGCGGGCGACGAAGCTCTTCATCGGCTCGCGCGTGGTCGGCGAGGATGTGACCATGCGGCAGTCGAAGACGCTCATCACCGGCTTCGTCTTGCCGATCGTTGCGTCCGCTAGGATCTGGACGAGCTCCTCGCCACGCTCGAGCACGTCGATATGCGGGGATTCCTTGTAGGGCACGAGAACGTCGGCGTATTCGACCATGGCCGGCGTCAGGTTGCAGTGGAGATCGAGCTCGGCGCCGACCTTGACCTTAGGCCCGACGATCTCGCGCACGCGCCGCAGCAGGTCGCCTTCGCAATCCTCATAGCCGTCGGCAACCATGGCGCCGTGCAGGCCGAGCGCAACGAAATCGACCGGCATCGCCGCTTTCAGCTGGCCGAGGATCGCGTCGCGGTACTCCTCATAGACCCCGCGCGTGACGATCCCGCCGGTCGTGGCGAAGGTGGAGAGACCCTCGACGATGTCCCAGTTCCCACCCTCCTTCTTCCGGCGGCGGAGCGCCATCATCGGGCCGGAGTAGAGCGTCGGATGGTCGGGGTGCTGGCCTGGCGCCGCGTAGAAATTGTCCTCGAAGGCGTCGCGGCCGCAGAGGATCGGCGAGAAGGTGTTGGTCTCGCTGCCCAGGCACGCCGTGAACACCTTCATCGAGCCGTCTCCATGAGCGTTGGCAGGCGATCATCGCATGAGCGGAGCGAGCTTGCTTGACTTGCGACGACCGGGACGGAACGCTCGGGGCGGGGGTAGCCGATGCGCCTGTTCGCAGCAGCCTTGTCGACCGAGTCCAACACTTTCTCGCCGATCCCGACGGATCTCGAGAGCTTCACCGGCAACCGATACTTCCGGCCGGGCGAACATCCGGAGCACCCGACCAACACGTCTTCGGCCGTGCTGGTCGTCGCCCGCAAGCGCGCGGGAGAGAGCAACGCCGTCCTGATCGAAGGCACCGTCACCGGCGCCGCGCCGGCCGGGACCACCAGCCGCGCCGCCTATGAGCAGCTCCGCGACGAGATCCTGGGACAGCTGAAGGCAGCCCTCCCCGTCGACGTGGTCGCGCTCGGGCTGCATGGCGCGATGATCGCCCACGGATACGACGATTGCGAGGGCGACCTCCTGGCCCGCGCCCGCGCGCTGGCGGGACCGAAGGCCGCCATCGGCGCCACGCTCGACCCGCATTGCCACATGACGCCAGCGATGCTGACCGCCGCCGATCTCCTCATCTGCTACAAAGAGTTCCCTCACACCGATTTCGTCGAGCGAGCCGAGGAGCTGCTGAGCCTCCTTGTGGCAACGGCGCGCGGCGACATCAGGCCGGCCATGTCCACCTGGGACTGCCGGATGATCGACAGCTTCATGACCAGTCGCCAGCCGATCCGCGGCTTCGTCGACCGCATGACCGCGCTCGAGGGCAAGGACGGTGTGCTCTCGGTTTCGATCGTCCATGGCTTCTCGGCCGCCGACGTGCCGCATCTCGGCGCCAAGATGCTGGTCGTCACCGATAACCGGCGCGAGCAAGGCGATCGTCTCGCGAAGACGCTCGGCCAGGAGCTCTTCTCGCTCCGCGGCCAGGGCGCCCCGCGCCATCTGAGCCCCGACGAAGGGATCGACCGTGCGGTCGCCGCATCCGAAGGTCCCGTCGTGCTCGCCGATCGCTGGGACAACCCCGGTGGCGGCGTCGCTGGCGACTCGACCGCCATCCTCCATCGCATGCTTGAGCGAGGCATCACCAATGCCGCGATCGGCGCGCTCTGGGACCCGATCGCCGTGCGCTTCTGCCATGCCGCCGGCGAGGGTGCGCGCCTGAAACTCCGCTTCGGCGGCAAGGCGGCACCGACCTCCGGCAAGCCGGTCGATGCCGAGGTCGAGGTAACGCGCGTCGCTAAGGATGCGACGCAGAACTTTGCCTCCAGCATCGTCTCTCTCGGCGATGCCGCAGCGGTCCGGATCGCCGGCATCGACGTGGTGCTGGAGACCAAGCGGGCTCAGACCTTCGATCCCAGCCTCTTCCGCAATCTCGGCATCGACCCCGCCCAGCGAAGGTTGGTGGTGGTGAAGTCGAGCAACCACTTCCACGCCGGCTTCGCCCCGATCGCGAAGGAGATCCACTACATCGATTCCGGCGGGCCCTATCCCAGCGATCCACGCCGCGTTCCCTACAAGCGCATTCCCCGGCCGGTCTGGCCGATCGACGAGAATCCGCACGCCTGAGACGTCAGGCCGCTTCGGCGCCGTCGAGGACGAGGAGCGCGTCGCGGGCGAAGCTTACCGTGACCTTGGTGCCCCACGCCGGCGGCGCCACGCTCGGCTTATTGAAGGTGTCGAGCGAGATCGCGTTCTCGCCGAAGCGCACACGGATGCGGACGACCGAGCCCAGGAAGCTCACCTCCTCGACCATGCCCTGGAGGCTGTTGGCGCCGCTGGTAGGATCGGTCAGCGACACAGCCTCGGGCCGGAGCGCGATCGAGCAGGCCTCGCCCGGCTTGGCGCCGTTGAGATGCGAGGCGCTCGCGATCGGCTGGCCGTCGATCGTGACCTTGCCGGCAGCGGCGTCGACCACCTGGCCCTTCAGCACGTTCAGCGTGCCGACGAAGGAGGCGACGAAGCGCGTGCGCGGGTAGTTGTAGATCTCGAAGGGCGTGCCGACCTGCTCCATCCGCCCCTGGCTCATCACCACGATGCGGTCGGAGATCGACAGCGCCTCCTCCTGGTCGTGGGTCACGTAGATCGCGGTGATGCCGAGCTCGCGCTGGATCTGGCGGATCTCCTGGCGCAGCGAGACGCGGATCTTGGCATCGAGCGCGGAAAGCGGCTCGTCGAGCAGCAGGACCTTGGGCTTGATCGCGAGCGCGCGGGCGAGCGCGACGCGCTGCTGCTGGCCGCCGGAGAGCTGGTAAGGGTAACGACCGCCGACTTGCGGCAACTTGATCAGCGCCAGCATCTCCTCGACCCGGGTCTTGATCTCGCCAGCCGGCCGCCCCGCGACCTTGAGGCCGAAGCCGACATTCTCGGCGATCGTCATGTTCGGGAAGAGCGCGTAGGACTGGAAGACCATGCCGACATTGCGCTGGTTCGGCTTGGCTTCCGTCACGTCCTTGCCGTCGATGCGGATGATGCCGGACGTCGGCGACTCGAATCCGGCAACCATCCGCAGGGTCGTGGTCTTGCCGCAGCCGGAGGGGCCGAGGAAGGAGACAAATTCGCCCCGCTCGATTGCGAGGTTGAAGTCCTCGACCACCGTGATCTGGCCGAAGGCCTTGCGCAGATGATCGATCTCGAGGAAGGCCATCGCCGCTCCTGACTTAAGGCGCCGGCGCCGCAGTGCGCGCGCCGCGGCCGACGAGGTTGATCAGCCCCATGCAGGCCCAGGTCACGGCGAAGGCGATGATCGCCAACGCCGAGGGTTCATAGGCCCGGTTGGCGCCGATCAGCTGCAGATAAGGCCCGAAGGCCGGGCGGTTGAGTAGCGCCGCCATCGTGAACTCGCCGATCACGATGGCGAAAGTGAGGAAGGCACCGCTCAGGACGGCGACGCGGACATTGGGCAGGATCACGCGGAAGAGGATGGTCGGCCACCCCGCGCCGAGGCTCTGCGCCGCCTCGGTCAAGGTTCGGACGTCGATGGCACGCAACCCGTTGTCGACCGCACGGTACATGTAAGGCAGGGCCAAGGTGACGTAACCGAAGGTGAGCAGCAGGTCCGTCGCCTGTTCGTGGCCGGTCATCGGCAGCCAGGACTCGCTATTGTAGAGGCGGAGATAGCCGAAGACGAGCACGATCGCCGGGATCACCAGCGGCAGCAGCGTTATGAACTCTATCACCGGACGCAGCTTGGGCAGGCGCAGATTGACCCAATAGGCGGTCGGCACCACGAGCAGAACGCCGACGATGATGGTGGCCAGCGCCAGCAGCGAGGAGTAGCCGAAGGTGGCCTGGAAGCGGGCATCGGCGAAGACAACGCGGTAGGCGTCGAAGCTGTACTCGCCCCGGCGCATGCGCAGCGAGAACTCGAATGTGGCAATCAGCGGCACGATGAAATAGAGCGTGCCGAGCGTCAGCGCGATCCAGGGGCCGATCCTGGCGCGCTTCATCGCTGCCATCTCTCGCTGCGGGCGCGCAACCAGATATAGGCGACGTTGGAGCAGCCGGTGATCACGATCATGCCGAGCGCCAGCGCATAGCCCAGGTTCTGGTCGTGCAGCACGTCGCCGCGGATCTGGGCGAAGAGCAGGATGGTGATGATGTTGAGCGAGCTGCCGGTCAAGCCATAGGCGGTAGCGATGGCGCCGAAGGCATTGGCGAAGAGCAGCAGCGTGGTGCCGAGCAGGCTCGGCCACAGCACCGGCATGGCAACATAGCGCCAATACTGCCAGGTCGTGGCGCCGAGAATGGTGGAGGCTTCGCGCCATTCGCGCTTAAGCCCGTCGATCGCCGGCGCCATGATCAGGATCATCAACGGGATCTGGAAGTAGAGATAGGTGATCACCAGGCCCCAGAAGCTGAGCAGGTTGAAGCCGTACTGATAGATGTTGAAGTCGAAATAGGTGACCAGCAGCGCGGTCACGAGGCCGGTGCGGCCCAGCGTCGCCAGGAAGGCGAAGGCGAGCGGCACGCCGGCGAAGTTCGAGGCGACGCCCGAGAAGGTCATCAAGGTCGGACGGATCCAGCGCGGCACGCCGCCGGCGATCGCGGCATAGGCGATGGAGAATCCCACGAGCCCACCGATGACGGCCGAAGCAGCACTGACCTTGATGCTGATCCAGTACGCGGCGACGATCGAGGGCTGAGACAGGTTCGCGATGTTCTTGAGCGTGAAATTGCCGTCGTTGTCCTGGAAGGCGCCGACGACAAGGAAGCCGGTGGGCAGGATCAGGAACAGCAGCGCGAAGATCAGGAACGGCGCGACGCCGAGCCACGCCCAGTCGATCCGGCCGAAGGAGACACCGGCGGAGCGGGCGGCTGTGACCTGAGTCGAAGAGGATTGAGTCATTAGAGGCGAGAGGCTCGCGCCCTCGTCCGCTCAGGGCGAGGGCGCGAACCGGACGGCGGAAGCTACTTCACATTGGCGCCGACGACGGCGTCCCACTGCTTGGTGATGGTTTCCTTGGCAGCGTTCTGCTGGTCCAGAGTCGGGAACGCGGCCTTCTCATACGCCTCGGCCGGCGGAAGCTTGGCCAGGAGGTCGGCCGGGATCTTCTTGTTCTTGGCGAGGTCGTTGAAGCGGATCGGGTGGCAATAGCCCTTGAGCCAAGCGATCTGGCCCTCGTCGGAGTACAGGTGCTCCATCCACAGCTTGGCGGCGTTCGGATGCGGCGCGAAGGCGCTGATCGCCTGCACATAGACGCCGGCGACGACGCCCGTCTTCGGCACCACGACCTCGACCTTCGGATTGCCCTTGAGGGTGTCACGGTCGGCGAGCGCGTTGTAGTCCCAGCGGATGATGATCGGCGTCGCGCCTTGGGCGAGCGAGGCCGCCTTGCCGATCACCGGCACGAAGTTGCCGGCCTTGTTCATCTCGCCGAAGAACTTGAGGCCGGCTTCGCCGGGTCGTTGTTGGCGAGCGCGAGGCCAGCGGCGTAGACGCCCTGGATGGCCTGGTTCGAGGTGCGCGGGTCGCCGGCGAGCGCCACGGCGTTCTTGTAGGCCGGCTTGAGCAGGTCCGACCAGTCGCGCGGGACCTCCTTGATGATGTCGGTGTTCACCTGGAAAGCGAGTACGCCGTAGTAGTCGCCGTACCAATAGCCTTCCGGATCCTTGGCGTCGTCGGGGATCGAGGCCCAGGTCGCGACCTTATAGGGCTGCAGCAACCCTTCCTTCTTCGCCGACGGGCCGAAGGCGAGGCCGACGTCGATCACGTCCGGAGCCTGCGGGCCTTTGTTGTTGCGATTGGCCTTGATTGCCTCGATCTCGTCGGCCGAACCCGCGTCGGGATTGAGCTCGTTTACGCGGATGCCGTACTTCGCCTTGAAGCTCGCGATCAGATCGCCATAGCCGCACCAGTCATGCGGCAACGCGATGGTCGTGAGCATCCCCTCGGCCTTTGCATCGGCAATCAGCTTGTCCATGCTCTGTGCCGACGCGGCGGTTGCCGTTACGACAAGCAGAGCCGAGACGGACAAGACCTTCAGGAACGACTTCATTCTCGTCTCCCCTTCGCTGGATGAATGACCAGTCTATGCGTCGATTTTGTATCTATGATACGAGCAAAATGACGGTTTGGTTACAACCGTTATCCGGATCCCGCCCCTTCACGATTGCCGGGGCTTGACGTCCTTGGCCGTCAAATAGGTGGCCAGACCGAGGGCGAAGAAGAAAGCAATCGCGCCAAAGGCGAGACGATACGCGCTTTCCGGCCGGACCAACGCATCAGCCGGTCCGGCCCCGACGATGAAGCCGGTCAGAATCGGCAGGAAGGCGCTACCGACAACCTGGGCGATGTTGACAGTGGTGACCCCGCGGCCGGCCAGGTGGTCGGGAAAAAGGCTGCGCCCATGCGCCACGACAATAAGGCTGTAGGAGGTGATTCCACAGAGCATCACCATGAGCACGATGGCCGGCACGAGCGCGAGCCCCGGCAGCAGCGCGAGAAGCAGGAGCGTGAGGAGCGTGCCGCTGCCGCCGGCGATGACGATCCACTTCCGTGTGTTGAAGAGCCGGTCGAGCGGCCCGTAGAAAAGGATCCCGACGAGCTGTGCCGCCGCCATGGCGAACAGCACGTTGCCGCGCGCGACCGCGTCGAGCCCGTGCACGTCGGAAAGGTAAGGGCCGGCCCAGAGGCCGAGCACCGTCACCATGCTCGCATAGGTGAAGCAGTGGACCGCGAGGATCCTGCCGAGACCGGGCGTCCGCCACACCTCGCGAATGCCGAGAAGAATCTGCCGCAGGGTTTCGGGTTCGCGCGGTGGAGGCGTGCGCCCCGGCGGATCGTCGCGGACGAGCCAGAAGAAGACGCCGGCGATGACCGCCGTCGCCAGCGCTGTGGCGACGAAGGTCCAACGCCAGCCGATCACTGCCGTCCCCAGCGCCATCGGCGTGGTAGCGAGAAAGATTCCGATCTGGCTCGCCGCGAACACCCAACTCAGGGTCAGGCTGAGCCGATCGCGCGGAAACCAGCGCGAGCAGAGAACGACCACGCTCATGAAGCTGGCGGCCGATCCCAAGCCCAGCAGCGCGCGAGACAGGACCAGCATTGTGCCCGAATCGGCAACCGCGTGCAGAAGCGCGCCGAGCACGGCAATCAAGGTCATACCGGAGACGGTGCGCCGGGCGCCGACGCGGTCGAACAGGATGCCGACCGGAATCTGCGCCACACCGAGCGAGAGGAAGAAGGCGCTGCTGGCGAGGCCCAGCACCTCGGGGCCGATCCGAAGATCCGTCATGAGTTCCGGCGCGATGACGCCGCCCGAGGTCCGGTAGAACTGGCTCGCGGCCGTGACGGCGATGAGAAGGAGGAGCAGGCGAAGCGCCGCTGGCGTCAGCATGGCGCCGCGACTCTACCCCAGAGCCGCGATCATTCGGTCACGCACTTCGTCAGATTGACTCCACGCAAATCGGCATCCCGGATGTCGGCGCCGATCAGCACCGTCGCCTGCTCGCGACCGCTACCGCCTCTCGGATCCGGAATATGGATCGAGCCGACACGAGCATGGGCGAGGCTCGCCCGGCGCAGCACAGCACCGGCGAGGATCGTGCCCATGAGATCGGCGCCGGCGAGGTCGGCCGCCGTCAGGTTGCAGCGCGACAGGGTCGCCAGCTTGAACTTGGTGCCGCGCAACCTGGCGCCAAGCAGGCGCGAGCCAGAGAGGTCGATGCCGGTCAGGTCGCGACTTGTAAGATCGTAGTAGCTGAGATCGGCGCCATGCATGACGGCGCGCGCACCGCTGGCACCGTTGGAGGCCAGCCACGCCTGATGCTGGTCGAGCGCCGCGAGAATGCTGTTAGGAAACCGGCCAGGACCGACCATCGGGATCTTCTCGTCGATGCGCCAGGCATCCCGGTCGGAGCCGCCGAACTCGGCGCCTTCCAGCTTAGCGCCGACGAAGGTCGTGCCCCTGCCCTTCGCATTGACTAGCTTGGCGCCGCGAAGATCGGAGCCGACAAAAACCGCCTCGCCGAGGCGCGCCTCGCCGAGATCGGCGCCGCGAAGATCGGTGTGCGACAGGTTGGCGCCAGTCAGGTTCGCGCCGGAAAGCTGCACGCCGGACAGATCGGCGCCGACCAGGCTGGCGCCGGTGAGATCGACGCCGGACATCACCGCCTTCGACGCCTCGGCATACTCGAGCGTAGCGCCGGTGAGATCGGTGGCGTTCACGGATTGGCTGGCGGCGCCGCCGCGCAAATCGGCGCCGGTCAGGATGCAACGATTGAGATTGGCCTTTCGTAGCAGCGTGCCGTGCAGCTGCGACTTTGAGAGGTCTGCTCCAGTGAGATCGGCCTCGGTCAGATCGGCGCCGGAGAGATCCGCGTCCATCAGATTGGCGCGAACCAGCCGTGTCCTCCTGAGATCAGCATTGCACAGCCGCGCCTTCTTGAGCGGCAGCGCCTCGAGGTCCAGACCAGAAAGATTGATGCCGGCGAGATCCGGAAGCTGACGAATAGAGCCTATCCGAAGCCCGGAAATGAGCTTCCGAATTTCCTCGTCGTCGATGCGCTGCGTCTGTCTGGTCGGCTCGACCATAGCAACCTTAGGCTATGGCCGGCGCCCGCCCGGCGCAAACTCCTTTAAGCGGCCGGGATGCCTGCCTTGGCAAGAATCGTGTGGATGTCCTCGCAGGTCGAGGCGACGTCGAAAACGCCCGCGGCACGCAACTGATCGCCGAGCTCGGGCCAGCAGTGCTGGCCGCCGACAAAGCCTAGCACCGGCATGCCGGCGGCGATGGCCGCTCCCACGCCGACGGTTGAGTCCTCGATCACCAGGCAATGCTCGGGTGCCACATCAAACTGCTTCGCCGCATGCCAGAAGAGATCTGGAGCGGGCTTGCCGCGCGCCACCATCTTGGCGCTGTAGACATGCGGGTCGAAGTGCTTGAGCAGGCCTGCGATCTCAAGATTCCAGCGCAGCCGCTCCGTCGCAGTGTTCGATGCGACGCAGAACGGAATGCCGATACGATCGAGCAGCGCGGAAATCCCCTTGACTGCCTTCAGCTCCTTCGGAATGACCTCGGCGACGCGCGCATTGACACGCTCCGCGACCTCATCGGGGAACGGCCTGCCCATCTCCTTGGCGGCGATCTCCAGCGTCTTGTCGAAGGTGATGCCGACGAACTTGCGCGCGAATGCTACAGGATCGATGGGATATCCTGCGCGGGAGAACTCCTCCGCATCGATCCTGCAGTAGAGGATCTCCGAGTCGATCAGAACGCCGTCGCAGTCGAAGATGACCAGATCGGGCCGCCGCGTGAGGCTCATCAGTTCGCGAGTACCGTCATGGCGGCGTCGACACCACCCGTCTTGTGCGGAATTCCGGCGGTCTTTAGCGCCATCTCGACGCAGGCGAGTGCCCCCAGCAGCATCGGCTCGTTGAGGTCGCCCATATGGCCGATGCGGAAGACCTTGCCCTTTAGGCTGTCGAGGCCGCCGCCGAGCGAGACGTTGTAGCGGTCGAGCGCCGCAATCCGCACCTTCTCGGCGTCGATCCCAGGTGCCATCAGGATGGCGGTAACGGAGTCGGAGTAGAGCTTCGGGTTCGAGCAGTAGAGCTGCAGACCGCCGCCCTCGCCCCAGGCCCGTACCGCGGCGCGGGTTGCCTCGCCGAGCTTGGTGTGGCGGGCGAAGCAGGCGTCGAGCCCCTCCTCGTCGAGCATCCTGATCGCCTCGGCGAGGCCATAGAAGTGATGTACCGGTGCGGTGCCGGGGAATTTCTGCGGCTGGCGGCCGAGCATCAGGCGCCAGCCGAAATATGCGCGCGGCAGAGTCGCCGATTGGGTCGCATCGAGCGCCTTCTTGCTGACGCCGGTGAAACCCATGCCGATCGGCAGCATCAGCCCCTTCTGCGACCCGCCGACGGCGACATCGACCTTCCATTCGTCCATACGGAAGTCGATAGAGGCGAGCGATGAGATCGTGTCGGAAAGGAAGAGCGCGGGATGGCCGGCGCGGTCGATCGCCTTGCGCACGTCGGCGACAGGGTGCGTCATGCCAGTGGCGGTCTCGTTGTGAACGAGAAGCACGCCGCGGATCTCGCGTGCGGTATCGGCCTTGAGCCGCTCCTCGACCTTCGCCGGTTCGACGCCGGTGCGCCAGTCGAAGTTCAGCGTCTCGACCTGAAGGCCGTAGGCCGTCGCCATCTCGCCCCAGGAAGCGGAGAAGCGTCCGGTCTCGAGCACGAGTACCTTGTCGCCCGCCGAGAACAGGTTGACCACCGCCGCTTCCCAGGCGCCATGACCGTTGGAGGCGTAAACGAACATCGTCTGCTTGGTCTTGAAGACGCGCTTCAACCCGGCGAAGCAGAAATCGGCGATCTCCGCGAACTCCTTGCCCATGAAGTCCATCGAGGCGCGGTCCATCGCGCGCAGGATGCGGTCCGGAATGTTGGTCGGACCCGGATTCTGGAAGAACTGACGGCCACGCATCACGGTCATGACGAGCTCGCTGGAGAGGGCCTGCACGGCGGGGTTGCGACTATCTGTCGAGTCCGCGCGGGAGGCAACATCCAAGCCGCGCTATTCACCTTTGCGTCGGCAACCGTGAAAATTGTCCAATCGCACGGGTTAAAAAGTCGACGGTCTCGGCGATCTGCTCGACGATTTTCCTCGCACCGAAGATCGCATCGAAGGCGCCCTTCACAGGCGAATTGCGAACAAGGCCAAGCCCTCCGGCTTCCTCGATCAGGACCTGGGTAGCGCGGATGTCCCAGGCATGCGTCCAGGGCTCGATCAGAGCATCGATCGCGCCGCGGACCGCCAGCGTGTGAGCCCAGCAATCGGCGTAGCCGCGGAGCTGGGGACAAAGACGGCGGAGCCGGCGATACCCGCCCTCGAGCTGCGCAAGCTGAACCGACCGCGCGTCCGGCACCGACACGAGCGCGTCGGCAAGCGATGCGCAGCGCGACACGCGAAGACGCCGGCTGCCGCACCAAGCGCCGAGGCCGCGGCCAGCGACGTAGGTCTCGCCTTGCATCGGCAGATGAATCGCTCCGAGAACGGCGCGGCGCGTCTCGGCCTCCTCGAGCGCGACGATCGTGCCGAAGTTCGGGATGCCGCGAAGGAAGCTGGTGGTGCCGTCGATCGGATCAATCAGCCATCGATAGGGGCTCGGACGACCGTCGCGGCCGACCTCTTCTCCCTCCACATCGAAGGCACCGAAGCGATTCGAGCTGCGCAAGATGCCGCGAATTGCCACCTCGGCGGCGAGATCGTGCTTGGTGACGAAGGAGCGGTCCGGCTTCCTCTTGGCCGTCACCGTGCCCGACCGGAACGCCGCGACAAGCTCGGCCGACGGAGACCGCGCCGCCTTCACGGCAAGCGCAAGCGCGCTCTCGATCTCTGCCTTACGCACGCGCTCAGAACCCCGTCACGTCGGCGATCTGCTCGACGACGGGCCTGGCTCCGAAGAGCGCGGCGGTGAACTTGCCACCCTTGACCGGCCGGGCGAGGTAAGCGCCGCCGGCCTCGGCCGTCATCACCTCGGTCGCGCGGATATCCCAGGCGTTGTTGTAGGGCTCCCAGAGCGCGTCGACGGCGCCGCGCATGACCATCGTATGGGCCGAGATGTCGCAGTAGCCGCGAAGCTGCGGGCACACTTTGCGTAGGCGGCGATATCCCGCTTCGAGCCGCGTCTTCTGGAACCACTGCGCATCCGGCGTCGATACCAGCGCGTCTGCGAGGGTCTTGCATTTCGAGACGCGGACGCGCCTCGACCCGCACCAGGCGCCGAGGCCGCTTCCGGCGACGTAGGTCTCCTTCTGCATCGGCAGATGGACGACGCCGAGAACGGCACGCCGCGACTCCGACTCCTCCAGCGCGATGATCGTGCCGAAGGTGGGGATGCCGCGAAGGAAGCTGGTGGTGCCGTCGATCGGATCGATCAGCCAGCGGTATTCGCTCGACCGGCCGTCCCGACCGGTCTCCTCGCCTTCAATGTCGAAGGCGCCGAAGCGCGGCGAGGCTGCCAGAACCCTGCGGATCTCGGCCTCGGCTGCGACATCGTGCTTGGTGACGAAAGAGCGATCCGGCTTGACGCGTGCCTGGATGGCGCCTGAGCTGAACGCCCGTGCCAGCGACCGGGACGGCCTTTCGGCCGCCCGGATCGCCAGCGCGAGCGCTTGCTCGATATCGGCCTTCCTCACTTGGTCGCGGTCGAGTACCAGACGCGGAAGCCGTTCTGCTTGATGTCCTTCAGCTGCTTGTTGGCCGCGAGGTTGCTCACCGACTGGGTGATGAAGGCGTGCGGGCCGTCGGCCATGTGCTTCAGCTGGATCTGCCTGTAGAGATCGGCGCGCTTCGCCGGATCGCGCTCCATCCTCGCTTGGTCAGCAAGCATGTTCAGCCCCGTGTCCTGCCAGGCGGAGATCCATGACGGATATCCGACTAGGTTTGCCTCCTTGCGATTGTCAGGATTGACGGCGAAAAGCGAGACCATCGCATCCGCGTCCGGGTAGCCTGCGGCCCAGCCGGTCAGCACCAGCTGGTAGTCGCGAGCCCGGCTGCGATTGATGGTCACCGCACCGGCGCCGGCCTCGATCTCGATCTTGATCCCGGCCTTGGCGGCCTGGCCCTGGATGTACTGGCCGAGCTCGAGCTGGGGCGAGTTCGAGGTGTGGATCAGCTTGAGGGTGAAGCCGTTGGCGTGCCCCGCCTCGGCCAGCAGCTTCTTCGCCGCCTCGACGTCGGGCTTGTAGGGCAGGCCCTCAGCCTTGGACAGCGCACCGAAGGCGCCGAGCGGAACCACCGCTTGACGCGCGGTGCCGCGGTCCTTCATCAGCGTCCTCTCCAGCTCCTCGTTGTTGATGAGGTGCTTGAAGGCCTGGCGGACCTTGACATTGTTGAGGATCGGATCCGAGGCGTTCATCGCCAGGTACCAGAAGTGATGCAGCCCGACCTGGAACCGATGCACATCGGCGTGCTTCAGCGCACCTTCGAGGTCCTGGGAGTTGAGGATGCGGGCGATGTCGGCATCGCCCTTCTCCAGCATCAGCCGCTGCGCGCCCGATTCCGGCACGTGGCGGATGATGACGCGCCGAAGCTTCGGCTCGCCGCGCCAGTATCCGTCGTTGCGCTCGAGGATCATCGTGTCGTTGGCGGCCCAGCTGCGCATCTTGTAGGCGCCGACGCAGGCGGTGTTGGTCTTGAGCCAGCCATTGGCGTGGTCGTCGCCCTTGATGTTCTTCTTCGCCTCGACCGAGTCGAGGACCATGGCCATGCCGCCGGTGAACAGTGCGGAGATGGCGAGGTCCGTCGGATAGGGTTTGGGCAGGCGCACGACCAGCGTGCGGTCGTCGGTCGCCTCGACCATCTTGTCGAAGCCGTCCTGGGTGTAGCCCCACTGACGGAGCGTGCCGGCGGGAGCGAAGTTGATCGCCATCACGCGGCGCAGCGACCACTCGGCGTCCTTGGCGGTCACCGGGTTGCCGGAGGGATGCTTGACGCCGGCGCGGATCTTGAAGGTGATCGAAGTGCCGTCGGCCGAAGCCTGCCAGCTCTCGGCGATGCCGGGGACCAGCTTCGCCGGATCGGTGTAGTCCTGGAAGACCAGCGGATCGCAGATGTTGTTCAGGAACTCGAAGGCATTGAACTCGGCGACCTGGCCCGGGTCCATGCCGATGACCGGGTCAAGCGCCCAGGCCATCACCAGCGTGTCGGACGGCGTGCGCGCATGGGCCGCGAGCGGCGCGGCGATCAGTGCGGCGGCAGCGAGCCGAGCGGCTGTACGAACGAGCATGATCTCTCCTCGTTTCTGATTGGAAAGGAGAGAAAAGCACAGCCGCCCGGCTCACGCCAGATGCTGATCCGTCAGCGTGCCGACAGTGCCTCCTTGCTGCTCGCGCGCTGACGCTTGGCCTTCCGCTCGGAGAGCCA
>Ga0194132_10003370_pt1 | contig 28530 bp, 34 predicted proteins | sample TA2KigOf80mmetaG_FD_148612 | JGI IMG/M metagenome (GOLD analysis project Ga0194132, IMG submission 148612) | Freshwater microbial communities from Lake Tanganyika, Tanzania - TA2015054 Kigoma Offshore 80m | ecosystem: Environmental > Aquatic > Freshwater > Lake | place: Tanzania: Lake...
TTGCCGCTCCGAATCGATCGGCGCAGGTTCTCGTTTTGTCGGCCGAAGCAGGAACCTATAACCTAGAACCCGGCTGCCGAGGTGGCGAAACAGGCATACGCGGCGGACTTAAAATCCGCTTCCCCTTCAAAAGGGAGTGTGGGTTCGATTCCCTCCCTCGGCACCAGCAATGCAATAGCTATGGCGGGAGCGTCGCAATTTCCCGTCGGCTCCCGCCCTGAAAAACCCCAAAGATAGCCTCCCGGATAGCCACGAGCCGAAGGTGACGCCTCACGCGCCGTCCCCGCCGAGGATCGAGGCTATCTTGTCCGAGGCCCTCCTGCTCGCCCACCGCGAGGACGTGAGCGAAGACCGGCAGCGTGACCACGGGCAGCCGCTTCGCCTCGTCTACGTCCATACCGCCGTACTTGGCCTTCCAGCGGTAGTACTTGGGGGCGTGGATGCCGTGCCGGCGACAATTGTCCGCGACGCGCTCGCCGGCCTCGCCTTCCTTCAGTTGTTGGTGAACGGGGAATCCGGCTCAGTGGTGGCGAACTTCAACGGATCGGGCTTGCCCGAGCGCTCTACCACGATCCCGAGGTGCTGATCCTCGACGAGGCGACCAGCAATCTGGATCAAAATACCGAATCGCTGGTTCACCGCGCGATAGAGTCGACGATGGGCGCGAAAACGATAATCGTCATCGCGCACCACATGTCGATAACTAGGAAGTGCGACACGTTGTTCTTACTAGAAGACGATGAGATCGCCGCGAAAGGAACCTACGATCTGCTCATGCCCTCTGACGACCGCTTCCGTTCCCTCGCCGCCCCTGGTGATCTAGCCAGACCGGACCCAGCCGCTTTGAGTGTCGGTGCGGCTATTGTGGGGCCAAAACACCAATCACGTCATCGCGTCAGGCGGTACGGACCCTCCTCTGCCGAATCAGGAAATACCCTCTCCGATCCGGGCCGAGATGACTTCGGTTCTCTGTAAGACATATTCAGCAACTTCCCCATCTCGACAATACGGCAAAGTTCGAAGTAGATGTAACACCGCGAATTGTCTGATGAACGGGACACTTTCTGACAATTCGCTAGAGAGTCGACTGACAAATGCGGTTCGTAAACCTGACAGCGCTATCTGAGTGCTCAAACGGGCCACGCCACCGGCCCCAGTCGCACTTGTTGCGTTATCTCTCAGAAACCACTCGCCGTCCAAATCCTGAAACAGCTTTCCAATGTCTTGAAAATATGTTGGCATTCCTGATTCATCAAAATCGATGAGGATGTAACGTCCTGATGTATCCTCAATAATGTTCCCGAGAGTTAGATCGCCATGCGAAGCAGACGCAGGAATGCCATTCCAAGGGCAGGAGTGGACAACCGAAAAGAGGTGTCTCAATCTGCCAAGGTGAGGGCGCAATATACTGTTTTTCAGACACCTTTCCTGAACATCCCCGATCTTCTTCAAGAAAAGGGCAGACCCCAAAGTCGAATTCTTGCTTGAGTCATAATGCCGCAATATCGCCATCAAAAAGTCTACAAACCGAGAGGTGTCGACATCGCGTCCACTGGAAAACACCTCTGACATAGCAATACCAGGCACGTACTCGGAGTCGAAATAATACATCGTGTCCAGGAGTCCTTCACCTAGCACACGCGGTGCTGGAATGCAGGTCTTGCCGGCAATCGCCTGTTTCGCACATTGACGTCGAAGTCGCAGACCTTGCTCGGCGGTGGTGGCGATCTTCCGGACGAACAGCGGACCGTCGCGACCGTCGCTGCACAGCCAGACGTCCGCCCCCGAGTGGCCACGAAATCTTTGTACAGGGACCGCATCCGGCGCCCAGTTCGCCGAATCTTCTGAAACTGTACCTCTGGTACGCGATGCTCTCATTGATCTCGGCTTAATCGTGGCCCCCGCCGAACCAAGGTCGGTCTAGCGGCTTCATCTTTGGGTTGAAACTATTTCCGAATCAGGAAATACTGACTTGATTTGAATATTGGAATGAAGTCGCGACCGGCTGGCGTGTCAAGAAAATCGCATAGAGCCAAGTAGGCACCATAGAGGCGAGGTGTGGACGCAGCATCCTCTACGAGAATCATGCCTCCGGGCGATACTCTGTCGGCTGTCTTTGTCAACGCTGCAAAAGTCGGCTCGTACATGTCGACGTCAATGTTCGCAACGGAGACCAATTTGACATTGGCCGGGAGGTCTTCTTCGCATATATTCGAACGGACCAGCTCGAACTGAGCACCTGCCACGGTCAAGGTTTCTCGAACATAGCGCATGGTTTTCTCCGCGCCAAATAGCCTATGGGTTCCAGCCCATTGAATGTCCGGACTTGACTCAGCCTGCGGATAGGTAAACCCGTCGAAGGTGTCCAACAGCCATGCTTTCCGTTCGCGATACCCTTGGCCCTCTAGGTGTCGAAGGTAGTGGAGAGCTGTTAGCGCCTGTCCACCCTTGTACACTCCGATTTCGACGTAATCACCTGGAACGCCCTTCGTGAGTTCTAGGGCCTCGCAGAGATTCTCATGGACTCCCACCTTAAGGTGTGAAACCCGATCTTTCGCTGACCAAGTCTTCTGAAGAACCTCCAGTGCCGCGCGGTTTACAAACCTATAGTCGGTCTTGGATGAATTTGCATCAGGTAAAAACGAGCCGCCAGTGGTGCGAATTCGGCGGAGAACTGGCAGCGCATCAGAGTCACAAAGGAAGTAGACGTGAAAGACTGAACCGGATACCTGTTCGTCCGTTAGCGAATCCAGAGATCTCAGCACCCGCCTGCCTCCTGACGCTACGGACGGAGATACCGGACGATCGGTAACTATGAACTGGGGACGGCCAGCAGTTCGGGTGGGGTCGACCAGCGATCCTCGATCGGAGAGATGCCGGAATAGGGCTGCGTCTTCGAATCGGAGAAACGGATCTTTCTGCGGTCTTAGTCGCATCGCTAGCTTCGCTAGCAGAACCCACATTGAATTATAGAGCACGAACACCGTTCGGGTGGAGGCTAGCCTATGAGTTTTCTGCATGTGGTTCTAACGCGTGAATCACGGGCTAATCGAATTCAAAGTGATGGCGCAGGCGATCAGAGTCGCGCGGGAATTCAATCGCATCGGCAACCGGGTGGAAAGCGTCCGGGGAATAATCGTTGACGAGGGTCTGAATTGAAGATCGACATTCCATGATAATCGCGTGCGGGCGGATCCCGCATTGCCGAGCGATCCGCGCGACTCTCTGCCTCGCTGCCTTTGGGCGTTGACTTACCAAGATGATCTGCGCACCCTTCTTCTGCAATGCCCGGACGAATTCGACGTTGCCCGGAAGCATGACAATCCCTTCGGGGGCGGACTCGTAAAGCTGGCCGCTTTGCACGAGCACTCCATCGACTGGGACATACACCGTCCCGTTATTGCGACAGTACGTACGCCAATCCGCGATTGTCCCTATGTCGACGAAGTCCTGAACGAAACACGGCCGAACCAGCTCTCCTTGCGTGATCGCCGCGGACAGTACGTGCGAGACGAACAGCTCAGTCTGCTCTTCGGCCTGCGCCACGAGGTTGTTGAAAATCCCCAGGTAAAGTGCGCCGCTGCTGATTCCGTAGAGTCCAGCTGATACGAAATTCGAACAGACCTGCTTCTCTACGATACGAACAATGTTACCTTGCTCGTTTATCTGAAGAAAACTCTTGGATGCTACTCGCGCCATGTCTGCTTGTCCGCGAAGGTCGCATGCCGCGACAAACGAGTCGGCCGACGTCTTCAAAGTCCTGAAGAATGTATCGGAATCTTTGATGGAGATCGGACCACGTATCCCAAAGTGAGCAATCATCCTCGCGACTGTGTCAGCGGGACCTCTGGTGTCCCCAACTATCGTTAGGACTTCAGCGCGTCTGCCAAACACCCGGGTAACCAAGGCTGCCGCTTGATACTTTTGATCATGATCTTGACGGATGGCCACGAGGATCCTGTCGAAACAATCGGTATCAACGCTCATGACCGCCTTTTCGATGACGATCTTCCCATCCGGTGTCGGGAGCATCCACTTTGGTGGCATCCCCGGATAGCGTGATGACTTCCCGGCGCACGGCAGTAGTAAAGAACTTCGCGTTCTTTTCGGTGCTGGCATTGTCTATACCTGAAGACTGAGAATCCGTCGTTCACAAGGCTCGGGAGGAAGGATAGCCGTGACCACAGTCAGCATCAAGCCCCGCGAATCCTCATGAAGCTTTGGCGTCGCCCTGGCTTTGTTGGCCTTCGCCTCGCCGAGCGCCAGGGCCGACCGTCGGTCGGTCGGCGGGCCGCCTAGTCGCGATATCCATTGTGAGCACATGTTTGTACGAGTCAAAAAAGACCAGGCTATTTCTCTCGTACCCTCCCAACCGTCGATTCAGTTCGGCGACTTTCGGATACCCGATCCGTCGCCTTACGGAGTCAACAATTCGACGCTGAAGGGCAGCCATTCGGACGCGCGGTTCAAAGGGCTTCCTAAACACCACGTATCCGGCCTTCCGACGGAAGTCTCTATCATGCCCCGGATGCCGATTGCAATATTCGCGAACCTTAGGAAACCGATCTAATCCTCGGAAGCGCAGGTTTTCGGCTCTTAGCGCGTGCAACAGCGGTTCCTGAAAACAGTTCGCGTGTAAAAAAGCATATGAAGGCTGGAATTGCCAAGGCAGCAGCGAGAACCCCGAATTCTCGCCATAGTGATTGACACAGTCCCGAAGATCTGTATAGGCAAGGAATTTGCCAGGTGGAACGCATTCATCCATCAGTGCGATAAGTGCGTAGTGAATACCACCATAGAGTGGGAAGTGCGAGCGAAAATATTTAGGATTCGCGTGCGTGAACACGGAATAACGCTCACATAGCGGCACATTCAAGATAATGAAATGATCATCGAAGAACGGCGCACAGGCTCCGTAGTTGAGGTTCAACCCGGTTGCGGGGCCAACGCGCGCCGCGATTGCAGCGGATCCGACGTCCGACCTGGATAGCAACGAATGAAGTTTATGCAAGTCGAGCAACCACGCGTCTGCGTTAGTGATGATTACGAAATCAGAATTGTTGGCCCTTCCGTATTCAAACGCCTGGCGTACACCGCCCAACACGCGTAGCACGCCCGCGTATTTGACGTGGGCATTTAGAATCAGATTTGACTTGTCGTAAGTAACGGATAGATGGCAATCGAGATACTGGGCTTCCTCCGGAGAAGGAGGCACTGGAAAACCGCCCTGTGATATCAGACGAAGTTCGAACAACCGTGACTCGTCATTGCATCGCCTGGCTATCTCGGAGCCTAGGAGCACATCCTCGTAGTTATCCCAGACATTCCAGGCGATAGTGATCTTCACCCTTTGCTCCAGTCCTTGCGAAATTCGAGGTCCCCTGTTTTCACCTTTAGTGCCTTCACCGACCTTAGTACTTTGTCCCGCAACGACGGTCTGATATACACGTACTTATCGGCACCCGTTGATGGTTGGACCAAGTTCATTTCAAGCAAGGATAGAAGCCGCCCGTCAAACTCCGGATAACACGTAACGTAACCCGTATCCTCGTCGACCAGGTATGGACGCGGTGCCAGCCAGGCTCGACGGCCATATTGGTCCCGGATGGAATCCTCGAAAAACGGGCGAGGCATTAGCGGCGTCGGAGCGTCAAATTTATCGTGGATGAGCTTGTCTTCAAAATGATTATGAAATTCCCCTGGTTCGAGGGAATACTCGATCATGCTCAGCAAGACTGCGTGGCGGCCACCGATGGACGCAAAATGTGATGCCTGAATCAGTCTCCGCGAGAAGAAACGCTTACGTTGAGCCAATTCCACATTCATAACAATGAAATGGTCGTCAACGAAGGGCAGCCTCGGTGAGTGCCGGAATCCTCTTCCGACCACGCGACCGATTCGGAATGAAAACATCACACTTCTGACGCGTTCAGAGTCGAGGTGGGCTAGCAGGCGCGAAGGCCTCACCGGGACCCCATTGCCGAAACTGACCAGGGCCATCGCGATCCCTCGTTCGCTCGCGAAGTTAAAAACATCCACGAGGGCGTTGACCGCGTCATACGGGTAACTCGCGGTACGTCGGGGCAATTCCTCAGCACCGGGACATGCGGAAAGGGTCACGCACGCTATTCTGGGGTGGCCCAGATACGCCTTGACCGCGGTCTCGATGACTCGGTTTGTCTCCGAAACCCAGAATAGCCCGATATCAGCGCGTTGAGGCATGTCCGAATCTGGACCGGGCTAGATCATGCCTTTTGCGGCCTGCGCGAGGTCCTGGTCAATTCTGGCCTTGGGCTCTTGGTCCTCGCCACTCCTGGCCACCGTTCACGAGAGAATTTCACATACATTGCGAAGACATTCCTGAGACGCCACACACCTTCACGATCCCACTGCGGCATATCTAGCGTACTTTCATCAGCAATTCTGACCGAGCATATCACACCTGGTTTGACATGGCCGCTTCTCAGCTCATTGAGGTGACGGTGGCGGCGACAAAGACGGCATTCTCTACTTCCAGTTACGCGCCGCCCCGTTTCGATCATCAGCTTGCCTACTCCCTACCCGTCCTTGCTGAAATAGACGGCCAAGTGGTCTACGTCAACGTGCTGTCGACGCAGACCTCTTTCGTGGTCAGAAAGACCGTCGCGACGCGCGGCGCGCCACCCGACAGGCAAAGGTGCTTGCGGCGGTTGTCGGCGAGCACTTGACCCCAGTCTTCGAGCGGGCGGTTGGTCGTGAGCAGGATCGACCCGTGCTCGTATCGGCGTACGAAGACCTCGAGAAGATCCTCCGCAACTGACGGAGGCAGCCGACGCATACCCAGATCCTCCAGCACAAGCAAGTCGACGCGGCAGAGGCCGTGTTCTGATCGCTCGGATATTGAGCCAGTCGCGTGTTGGAAGTCAGGGCGATGCTGCCGCGGTCGTATCTGGCCGAGACCAAGGTGAAGAGCGCGGTGCCGGCGGCGCGGTCGTATGGCCAGACGCCGAACTCGTCGATGATCAGGACCTTCGGTGCCAGATACACCCGCATACGCCGGTCAAGCAAGTTCTGCTTGCGCCCGTCTCAGGTCTTCGAGCAGGTCGAAAGCGCGGACAAAGTAGACGCCGAAGCCCTGCCCGATCGCCTTGATCCCGAGCCCTACCGCGAGATGCGTCTTGCCCACGCATGGCGGCCCAAGCAAGATCACGTTAGCGGCGTCCGCGATGAAGCTGAATCCCGCCAACTCCTGGATCTGCCGTTGGTCAGTCGACGGCTGGAACTTGAAGTCAAAGTCGTCGAGCCCGCGATGGAACCGGAAGTGGGCAAGCTTCGCGCGGGTCGTGAGGTAGCGCTCGCGTCGTGCCTGCGTCTCCACGCCAAGCAGGTAGGCCAAATACTCCGGGTACGCGACCTGCTTGCGGCGGGCCTGTTGGACGGCGATCATGACGCCGCTGCCGCCCCGGCCAGGTCCTCAGTACTGCTCGATCGGTCGCCTCTCCAGGTCGATGTCGAGGATCTGGACCCCGGTCGGCTCCTTTGGCGGCCGCTGATCGGCCTATTCGAGTCCGGCCGTTTGCCCAGACGCCGTGAAACGCCGCCTGGCTTCATCCCGCGGGGATGCACCGCCAGTGGATCGTCTCGGTCCCAGAGCTCGACCCTGTCCTCAGGTGTCTAGACCTGCACGACCCGGCCCACGAGTCGCCAGTAAACGGTGTACCAGGAGCCCTGCCAGCTGACGAAGCCATCGCCACCAACCTTGCGGTCTTCGGGAAGGAACGGCGTCAGCCGCTGGGCGTCCGGCAATGGCTTCAACCCACACGAGTTCCACGGCGAGTGGAACTCCACCATCAGTCCCGCGTATTGCCTTGCGCCGGACCATGAAGCTAAGCGCTATTCCTCGGAAGGCCCTTAGCGTTCGTTGGGGTAGCGTGGCGATTACGCCAACTCGGCAATCTGCGGCAAGTCCTTGGGGTCGAACCGGCCGAGCGCGTACCGATCGGCACCGGCATCGATCGCGTTGACCTCTTGGATGTTCGTAAAGCCAGATGAGAAGCCGGCAACCTTCAGCTGCGTCTGCACATCAGGCGAGAAGTGCTCTTGCTTCCCGAACGGATAGGAGAACGGCCAGTCACCTCCCGGCACGAGGCTTGCCAGGGCATTAGCGCAGTCTCGCAGGTCCTGCGTGAACTCGCCGGCGGGCAGCAGGGCGAGCGCTTCGTGCCGATGGGAATGTCCGCCAATAATCATGCCTGCCTCTGCCAGTTCGCTGAGGTGCTCCCGGTTCATGTATAAGGACTGCGCGTCCCGTTGCGGATCCCCGATATACTCCCGATAAATCTCGGCCAGGAGACTATCCCGAAGATCCCGCGGCAGGCCGAAGTTCAACGCGTACTTGAACGCAGCCATCTCCGGGGTGTCCCATCGGTATACGTGCCTGGCCGCCTCCAGATCCCTGGTCTCAGCCGCTCGATCCCAACCCCGGCGTCGAAGCCCCTTACGAAATTCGATTTGTAGACGCTCCTCACCAAGGCGCCGACCCAGGATGTGCCTCGCGTGAACGCTCAATATGCGGTTGTTGACAAGCGTCTCAGTTATCACGAAAAAGACAGCCGATATGCCGCGCTGCCGGAGTTCCGGGAACGCGTGGCAGTACTGGTCAATAGTCCCGTCGTCAAATGTGATCAGACAGGAGCGCTCAGGCACCGGTCTTCCTTTCACGAGGGCTTCTAGTACCTGCCCGTAACTGACGATCGTCCAGCGACTCTGAATCAGGTCGAGTTGTCGGGCAAACTCGTCTTGCGTCGGTCCGTACATCTGGGCCGTCAATGGCGCGAGCGGCCCGCGCACGTAGTGATACATCATCACCACGAGCCTAGACATGCATGTCGAACTCCCGGATGCCGTGGAGTGGAACTTCTACTGGCGCCATCGCGTACCGGGCGATTACGCCGCTTCGCCATTTCCGCAAGACTGTAGCGGCGTGCTCCGCGGAAAACTCCTTCCTTAGGTACACCCGTCCGCGGGAGAGGTCCTGTTGAACACCCGGTGGCCACTTCCCGCCCTCGATGGATGTGAGTACGGATTGCATGAGCGACGTACCTCGGACGATGACCTTACATCCGATAGTATGGGGGTTGTCGCGCGGCTCGAAAGCAGGCCTGTCCTGGGCGATTATCGGTCCCGAATCGACGCCCAGATCCAACCAGTGGATTGTGGCACCAACGAGATGAGGCTCATTGTTAACAAAGGGCCAGAAATTGGTGCCCGAACCTCGGTAGTAAGGCGACAGGCCGAGGTGGAGGTTGACTGCTCGCCCTGCGATGGCCTCAAGCAAAGGTTTGCGTAATATCCCTGAACCGAATACGGCGGCGACATCTGGCTTAAGCGAGTGGACGAGTCGCACGATATCGTCTTGGTTAATCTTGCCCGCACCCACGTCGTAGGAACGGATATGGGGCAGTTCCAGTGAAGCCTCGTCCCCGAAAAATTCCAGTTCTGCCTGATCCCGAAGCCCGAACCACTCGCGGAGGACCTCTGCCTCCTCGGGAGACCGGTAAACGGCCCGCGGGTCGAAGGATTTCTCTTCCCAGAAGATAGTCGTCACTTCGAACCGCTCTGCGAGCCGTCTGGCGAAGTAACGGTGTCGCAGGTGGTTGCTCGTGAAGATGGCGACGCGCATTCGATGCTCCCCGGGCTGCTTCTTGTGCCCGGCTTGTGTCACATTCCAACGCCAAATTCTTGGGGGCGCATCCGCCAGACCGTTGGCGGTCTTGGTCCACCCACGAAGGCCCCGGTGTCTTGGTTGGTGATACCTGAGATAGCGGCGGACAGCGTTGCCTCAAGCTGCTGCATGCTCAGGGAGACTCTCGTCGAAGCTGCTTTTCAGTGAGCAGCGTCATCAAGGTGCTCCTTAGCCCTGCCGCAAGGAGCATACCCGTTGCACACAACCTCGATCAACTACCTACGGGACATGGCACATTGTTGCGGACTAGACGGAGGCATAGTAGATTCAGGCTCAGCTACCGGCCACTCTTACCCACTTTTCAGGGATGGCTCCCGTAAGGGCGTACGTTGGAGGCAGGGATGAAGCGCGGTGTTGGCGAACCGACGGGAGGCAGTCGGGAAACCGGCACCCTCACTCAGTTCTATGACTCGGTGTATTCGGCGAGCGGAAAGCGCCACTTCACCAAGTATCGACACGGCGGCACTCTTGCCGAGGATCACTTTGAGGCCTTGCGGTGGCTGCGGGGATACGAGGGACCGCGAGACTGTCTTCTCGATTTCGGATGCGGGCAAGGTGACTTCCTGCGTGAGTGTTCGAGCTTTCAAAGGCGCATCGGCATTGACTCGTCGTCGGTTGCTCTGAAAGCGGCACACGCAACTGCGCGCGGCGCGGTCGATCTCCGACAGGGCGATGAGTCACTGCTAGTCGAATTCTCAGGTGAGGTCGATGTCGTCACAAGCTTCGGAACCCTCGAGCATACCGTCGACCCCGCTGCTTGTCTGCGATCGTTGCTCGACTGCTTGAAACCAGCAGGCACGCTGATCCTGTCGTGTCCTTCTTTCCTAAACGTGCGTGGTGTGATCTGGATGACTCTGGCTCTACTTCAGGATGTCCCGATGTCGCTTGCCGATCGGCATTTCATATCACCAGCAGACATAGAGCTGGGGGCTTCACCATACCGGGTTAGCATGACGTCGGTCGACCACGATGTAGGTCAGGGCACCTATTTTGGGCAGGACATGCGGCGGCGCTTGACCAACGCTATGCGGGATGCCGGGCTGAAAGCCGATGGTGTTGGCCGCCTAATCGACTGGGTAGAAGTCAACCGCGAGCGGTTCGCGAGCGGCCCGCTTTCGGGAGCAACTATGGTCTATATGATCGAACGCGCCGACGTTGGACAGCAGGATGGCGAGGCTCCTCAATCGCGCGCCGGATCGCTACGCTGAGCCCCTCTGCCGGCGAAGTAACGGTGTCGCAGGTGGTTGCTCGTGAAGATGGCGACGCGCATTCGATGCTCCCCGGGCTGCTGCTTGTGCCCGACTTGCGTCACGTTCCAGACACCAAGTTCCTGGGGCTACATCCGCCAGACCGTTGGCGGTCTTGGTCCACACACGCCACTGTGGCCTCTTACCGGCAGTTCAGGTTATTGAGGTGCGCCTTCAAGATGACGATGGGGTGTCAGCGCCCTGCGCGAAGCGCCAGCATTGAATCTGTCGCCCCCTCATGCCGATTGGACACCGCGATGACGACCTGACGGAGCGACCTCGTCGGCAGATCGCTAGGCGGGCCACCTCTGATGAGGCTCCAAATGAGGTGATCGACTATCAGCCGGGCCGCCTGAACAGGCGAAGTCATATGCCTCAGGGCAATCGCCAGTGCCAAGAGCGGGTAGAAGAACCGCCGAGTCAAGGGATTCAAGAGGAGCGGAGCGAATTTCACGCCGCGGCGTATGTTGAAATACCCGGAGTCGGTCACAAAGTCGTACGGCTTTGCTTCCGCCGGCATCACCTTCGCTCCAAACCGATCACTCCAGGATCGTGGCAGCTCGCGGCTTGCCGCTGCTGCCAACTTCTTCCTGCCTCCGACCCTTCTGTCGGCCATCAGAAAAGTCGTAGGCACGGGCCGAATCGGAAAAAATACAAATTTTCATTCGGCGACACCCAGCTTTGCGCCAGTGCTACATCTGCTTGGCGGGCTTCCTGTTTGGAACACATCCGGGGGTCGCAGCCAGCCTCAGACATAAGAGCCGACCCGAAAGATCCAGACTTTAGCCTGTTGTGCACGTATGCCGGCGCACCCGAGCCCATTTTGAGGCACCACATAGAACACGTCAAACGGGAAACAAGACAGAATGCGATCATGAGTGAGTCATGCATGGACAACGCATGTGACCCACAATCGCAAGTAGTGCTTGCCCCGGATATCATTGATCCGTTGCCACTGGTCAGTCGCGCGGAGCGGTAGCATGAAAGGCTGGAATGACTCTTCCCGTGCCCAAGGTTCTGATCCACAACGACAACGGCAGACGTGATCTCCTCCCATTGAGTCTCCTGGCCATCTCGCTCAAGCGGCGAGGACTCAGGGTCCAGATTGCTGGACGATCGACCCTGCGGGCCCGAATTCGACGATTTCGCCCTGACGCCGTCGTGTTGGCGCGCGGCGATAGCCTCCCAAATCCTGTTGTTCGACGCGCCGCCGAGGTCTGTTCCGTGTATGTCATGCCGTCTGAAGGTGGTCGAACAACTAAGGAGACCACCCTTTCCGTATTCCTGGGACGTGGGTACCGGAATGCCGAGACGATACCTTGGGTTCGCCGCTGCTTCACTTGGAACGAAAACACGACGAGGTGGCTAATCGAAAGCGGAATGCTGAAGCCATCGCAAATAACAGTCTCGGGAAGTCCGAAACTAGATATCTACAGGCATATGCGGGCAAATTCGAGTTCCTCACCTGACAGGCCGTTCACGGTCGGAATCGCATTCTCCGCGACGAGCACCAGTCAGTATCATGGTCACGAACATTTCGCCATGGTCTACCACGATATTGTTCACGAAGACTACCGATTTCCCGTGGTTCCGGAAGGCCATCACTTCGAGGACATCGTGTGGCGGGACCACGCGATTCTCAGAACGATGATGCACGTGATCAAGAGGCTCGGATCCACCACTAATTATCGAATGGTGATGCGCCCCAATCCCCTGGAATCCCTCGCGGAATACCGCTTCCTCGAACGAAAATACGAGAGCAGATTCAAGCTGCTATACGATGAGCCTCTGCCTGTGTTTCTTTCGAAAGTCGATGTGCTCCTGACGTGCTGGTCGACGACAGGCATTGAGGCGCTGCTCAACGGGATACCTGTCATCAGCATCAACGGCCTGATCGATCAAACGCGTCTGTTTGACCACATTGCCCGCGGGCCATCAGGCTTCGATAGCTTCGTTGGCCACTATTACCGACCGGAGAGCTTTCAGGATCTCGCCCGGCTCTTGGCGCTCGCGGCTGAGAAACGCCTCGCCCCGTCCCCTCGGGATCCGGAGGATACTGCCCGGATGATCAACGACATCTACGGCTGGAATGCGGTCTCGAGTAAGGCGGCTTGCGAGACGATAGCGGATACTATCGCAGCAGATCTCGCCTCGGATCGCTCCACGGCCTCACGGTCCGATTGGGGACGGGCGATCCCTATGCCGTACAGGCTTCCCCCACTCCTCGCGGAAATCGGGATTATCCTTCGTGATTTTGCCCGAGCGGCGCGATCTGGCGACTTTGCCTCGTACTCGGCCTTTTATCGGAGCAAGGATCGAGCTGTGTCTCGCCTGATCAGGAATGCCGGGTGTATGTCGCCAGCCCGTGCGCCGACTGGACGCGTTGCCGCCGGATCTTGAAGGGCCGACGATGGCGGGCTGCACTTTTTCCGAATAGCAGTGTGCCCTGCCCGCTCAAAGTGGACGACCACAGTAGTAGCCGAGAATCAGGGAAGATGCGTTCGAGGTGGCAAGTCCGAAAAGTGGGCAACGCTGTCATGCTGCGGCTTCCAGTGGAACCTGCTTGGGCACATTGAACGAGGCGCGTCGTGCTCTCGCCGCCGACGAGGCCGATTCAGATGTGGGCGGCCGATTTCATGGCCGACTCCCTGGCTACTGGTCGTAGGTTCAGAGTCCTGAACGTCATCGACTGCTTCACGAGGGAGGCCATTGGGATTGAGGCCGACACGTCGATGCCGGGCGAGCGCGTCGTGCGCGTCCTGGATCGCATCGCCGAGCGAAGGAAGCTCCCGGAGGTGGTCGTCGTCGAGTTCGCTGGCAAGGCGCTCGCTCGGTAGGCCTACGAGCACGGCGTCAAGATCCATTCATCCGGCCTGGCAAGCCCGTCGAAACTCGTCCGTCGAGATCTTCAACGGCAGTTCAGGGACGAGTGTCGAGGTAACGGCATCAGAGGAGCACACCGCCTGACCTGAACGGAGCCGGACACTAGATTTGAAAACTGTTCGTCGCCTGAAAGCCAGAGTCGAATTCATCTGCGCCCGGCCGTAGCCCGCACAGAACCCACCAGATTGATCGCCACGGCCGCGTACGGCTTAATAAGCGCCGGCCATAGAAGGACAGCCCGTAATAGGAACGGCCACGCCTGGTCGTATTTGCCCGCGTGTTGAAGATTCCGGCCCGCATAATACGTAAGCAGGGCGTATCTCCTTCGAATCCGGAGCCTTTCCCTCACGGAATGCCGAGCAGGGGGCAAGAATCGTTCCAGCACGCGAGTCGTGGCTGCGATCTGATCCCGGACGACGCCAGAGCGGTTTCCGGGATGCAGGCGATACTCTGAAAGAACGCTTCGAATCGCGGTACCGCGGATGCCCGACCTCGTCAACCGGAGCCAAAGTTCGTAGTCTTCGGCGGTGACTATGTCCGGGTCTTCACAGAACCCCCCGGCTTCGACCAGGCAAGTCCGTCGAGCCACAACCGTCGACATACCGACCGAATTGCCGTCATAAAGAAGATGATCAAAGAGGTCTTTGCGAGCGATCGGTGGTATGACCCGCTTCGGTGACCCATGGACGACGTAGCGATATCCGTGCCAGACCAGGTCATAGCCCCGCTCGAGCTGGCCGACGCAAACCGCCAGTTTCTCTGGTTCCCACAGATCATCGGAGTCGAGAAACGCCACATAGACGCCCGTCGCTCGGGCAACACCCAGGTTCCTAGAGGCAGCAATAATTCCGTGATTACTGAACTGCTCGAGTCTGATTCGCGGATCCCTTATACCCAGAACCGTCGGAACGGTCGAATCGGCTGAGAAATTATCGACGACAATAGCTTCCCAATCGATGTATGTCTGGGCCAACACGGATCGAAGGGCATGTCCCAAGAATCCAGCCTGATTGTAAGTCGGGATGACTATCGAAACGGTGGGCATCAGCTTGTGGCACGCGAGGAACTGCGCGCCTCCACGCAGAATGCAAGCGTCCTGTCGATTTCTCCAGTGACGTCGCATTCAAGCCGGAAACCGATGGACGTCAACTTGTCGATCTTGTACTCGAGGGATTCGTCCCTTTCGTCCGAAACGGCCGGCCGGATCAGCGGAGGCATCGTTCCGTACCTCGCCGCGAACCGATGCTGTATCAGTTCCGCCATTTCGTAAATCCTGGGTGCCCACGCGCCTCCCAGATTGAATAACCCGTTACCGACCGCCGTCGTAGGAATCTCGAGCAGGTGGCGTACCGCCCGTCCAACGTCCCGCAACGTGATGAAGTCTCGGCGCTGGGTGCCACCGGTCCGTAATACCAGTTGATTCGATATCGCCGCCTGGCGGCAGAGGTCATTGACCAGCAGGCTCCATCGGTCGACTCCGCGACGAGCTGGAGTTCCAAAACTGTTTGAAAGCCGAACAACGATGCCGATTATTGCGCCCGTATCGGAAGAAGACAGCACAAGGTCTTCCGCAACCCGATGACTGATGGCGTAAGCGGTGACCGGTCGAGGGCAGACGTTCTCGTCGATGACGCCGGCCAATGGCGAGCCGTAAACATGCGCGGTTGAAAAGTATATGAATCGCGAGACTTTCTCTTGGCGGGCCGCGGACAGGAGTCGGCCAGTGTATAGGCCGTTGATCACCAGGGCGGCTTCCATATCTCTGACACAGTCAACCTCGTTTGCCGAGGCGAGGTGAACGACCGCATTCACCCCCTCACAAGCGCGTCTCAGAGATGCGGCATTGTTCCAGTTCATCTCACGGCTATCAGCACCCGGTAGCCAATCTTTTGGATCGCGGGGATAACGGCTACCCAGAACGAGCTCAATACCTGACTGCGCGAGGAGCAGGCTCACTCTCCCGCCGACGTACCCATACGCGCCGGTAACTAGGACCCGCATCAGCCGTGCCTGAGCGACCAGTCGTAGGGGATCGAGCGATCGAACGGATCACGCCGCGAGATTTGACTGGGATCATGTGGGATCGATGCGCAGTTTGCCAACAGAGCCATCTCGGTCCCATAGCCCTTGAATCCGTTCCATACCATTGGCGGCACGGTAATAAGGTTGTAGCTGTCGGGCCCCAGGAACATCTCCTGCACTTCACCGTTGGTCGGACTACCCGGGCGATCGTCGTACAGCGCCAGCTTGACGTGGCCGAGCGGGACGGCATAGTTGAGTGTCGTCCGGAGATGCATGTGCCATGCCTTGATCGCACCAGGATAAATGCAAGAAAAATAGATTTCGCCAAACTGCTGAAAGTGTTGATCGCTTGCCCTGAGCATAAGCATCACTTTGCCGCGTTCGTCGACGAACTGGCGAAGTGGCGTGATTATTACGCCGTCGATCATGCTTCCTGCTCCATGTATGCCCTGATCTGCGACGAGCTCACGAGGTGTGCGTCAGCGCCGGAAAGCACCGATTTATACCATTCAGTGGTCATGTCCAGACCACGTTCGAATCCCCAGCGCGGCCTCCAGCCAAGCGCATGGATCGCCTTGTCGATCGAGAGGTGAAGGATCTGAGATTCGTGGACATCGCCGTGCTGTTCTTCCACGCTCAGTTCTCCGCCTCCCCAGCGCGCGATTATCCCTTCGGCGACTTTGCGTACAGACCTGATCGCCTCGGGCTGAGGTCCAAAATTCCACGATCCGGAGAACGTTCGTGGTGAGGAAAGCAACCTCGACGCGAGGATCAAATAACCCGAGAGTGGCTCCAGAACGTGCTGCCATGGCCTTGTCGCGTTGGGGCTACGTATGATGACCTTGCGCCCGTCGCGGAGGGCCCTGATGCAATCGGGCACGATGCGGTCCTCAGCCCAATCACCTCCCCCGAGCACGTTGCCGGCCCGCGCCGTCGCTACCCCGGCTTTTTGAGGCCCATCGAAGAACGAGTTCCAGTACGATGCGAAGACTATCTCAGCGGCCGCCTTCGAAGCGCTGTACGGATCGTGACCACCAAGTTCGTCGACTTCTCGGTATCCCCAGATCCACTCTTTGTTCATGTAGCACTTGTCCGATGTAATCAGAACCAGGGACTTGACGTGCGGCATAGCCCGAACGGCCTCGAGGACGTTAAGCGAACCAATCACGTTGGTTTCGACTGTCAAGACCGGATCCTCGTATGACTTTCGGACCAGCGGCTGCGCAGCCAGGTGAAATACGACTTCCGGGTCTGCTTGGCGAAACACCTTCATTAACGCCGCCCGGTCCCTGATATCTGCTTCAAAATGGTGGATCCGACGTTCAATGCCTAGCAGACGAAAGTGGCCGTTGGAAGGGGGACTCAGGGCAAACCCAAAGACATCCGCGCCAAGCATGTTAAGCCAGAGCGTCAACCAGGAGCCTTTGAAACCGGTGTGCCCGGTTACCAGGACCCTGCGGCCGCGGAATGCGACGAGGTCGTCGATCACCAACCGTGAACCCAGGGGGCACTGCCCCTTTCATACATCTGGTTCAGCAGCGCGTATTCCCGGTATGTGTCCATCGGCTGCCAGAATCCATCGTGGGGGTATACAAAGGCTTGCCCGTCAGCCACCAGGCGTCTAATGGGCTGATCTTCAAACACGAGATCTTCTCTGTCGTCGAGATACTCGAATATCCGACGGTTGCACACGAAGAAGCCACCTGAAATCCTTCCGGCGGTTGCCTGGGGCTTCTCGTTGAACTCGGTAATCCGTCCTGCCGGGCCGGATACGATCTCCCCGAACCGCCCAGGTGGACGGACTCCGGTGATCGTCAGGACTCCGCCGTGATGCTTGTGGAACTCGATCAGTCGAGCAAGGTCGACGTCGCCCACGCCATCGCCGTATGTAAGCATGAACGTGTCGTCTTCACCGATATAGCCAGCTACTCGCCTGACCCGAGCCCCTGTGTTTGCGGCGAGTCCCGTATCGACCAGGGTCACGCGCCACCCCGACTCAGCATGTTCTGTGTGGTAGTTTAGGCGGCTTCGCCTTCCGAGCTCGATCGTGAAGTCCTTGGTGTGCGCTTCATAGTTGATGAAGAAATCACGGATAGCCTGGCCCTTATATCCGAGGCAGAGGACGAACTCGCGATATCCGAAGTGCGCATAGTGCTTCATGATGTGCCAGAGGATGGGATACCGGCCGATCGGAATCATCGGTTTCGGGATGTTGTCGGCAACGTCTCTGATACGCGTGCCGTAACCGCCGCATAGGATTACGACTTTCATGACCGGTCGGCCACCGATTCAAGGAGACTGACGAGTCGCGCGGGGTCGCCTTCCTCAACCGTCCGCCGCAGCCGGTCCGAGTCATCCAAGTTCCCGATTGTCGCGTGGAGCCTCTGAAGATCGGGGACGCAAGGTGACGTGGCGCCCAGAGAGCTCGCCGCCTCCTCGATTGCATATCTGAGCGAATCACTCATGGCACCCCGACGCAGTTCATGCGCGATCCAGCGAGTGAGCTCCGCCCCGTAAACGGTACTGGTCGCTTCGATCAATTCGCATGCGCGAATCGCGACAGCAGAGTCGAGCCGGCTGTCCCATGATCCTCCCGCAGCCCAGGACAAGAACGACCCCAGCATGCGCGCGACGGGGCGGGGTCCGCGATCCCAATCCTCGTCGCCGACCATGGCGTGTGACGCCACCCTTATCACACCGGGTTCGGTGGCGAAGTCAAGCTCAACACGCCCGCCACTGGTTATTACCTGGATGTGTCGCTCTCTGCGGGCGCTGTTTCTAGCCACTGAGATTCGAGATTCCGTGGCGCCGATCTTCAAAAGCAATTCCACGCTGGCGCCCCCACGGTCGACCACCACGTCCAGAATAGTCTGAGGTCCGTGGACGCCGAGCCGACCGAGTATCGAAACCACGTGTGGAAGGCAATCCGCAAATACCGGAACGCTGCTGTCGTACCGCTTGGATTCCCCGTAACGTATCTCGCATGCAGGGTCCGCCCATTCGACAATGGTCCGTTGAATTGGTCCCAGCCCCTGCACCTTTTCAGCGAAACGGTCAAGGTAGGACGCGTAAAGGAATACGTGTGCTGCCGCGATCCTTGTACCAACCGCTTGAGCCCTGGCTTCCAGACCACGTGCTGCACTCGAGCAAGTGGCAACCGGCTTCTCGATCAGTACGCGCGCACCCGCTTCGATTGCTGTCCTTGCGGCAGATTCGTGGTCCTTGAGAGCGTTGGCGATGATTGCCGCCCCCGCTCCCTCGAGTGAGCGATCGAGCCTGTCTGATACTTGGATTCGCCCATCAAGGCGCTCGTGATGGACCCACGCCGACATCCCGTGAGGGTTTCTAGTCGAGCACACGGTCAGTGAGGCGCCCTCCGGAAGCAGCGAAACAAGAGTTCCCGCCAGAACCCGGGCCCATCTGCCTCCGCCGACGACGACCACCCGCTCCGGCCATCTGGCCCGATCGAAACACTTATTGCACAAAGTCTTCCCGACTCACGATGTCGACGACCTCACCGACATACCCGTTCGCGCGCAGGTAGTCACGGATTTCGTCGGATATGTGCCACGCCAGGTTGACGAGTGGACCCGGGCCGCGATCGCCCTTGAAAAGCACCACATCCGATACGATCGGGATGCGGGTGCCCGGGACATAGTATCCGATCTTCTGAGAACCCGGCTTTTCGTGGACCGCGCGGATGATCTTCTCGTCCACATCGAGGAGTTTCAGCAGGATCGCCGCTCGTCCCGGAAAAGCTTTGGCGTTCAGTGCGCCGAATCGGTCTACCTGTTCTGACAAGAAACGGCGCTTCGATACGCGCCATTCGGATACGCGGCGCTGCAAGTCTGCAAAGCCTCCAAGCAGTCGTTCTTCTTTCTCCACGATGGACTGATATTTTTTGTCATGAGTCACGCGCTTCGCGGACCCTAGATAAACGCGAATATTGCCACCGTAACGATCAGGGAATTCCACGTCGAGTATCACGAGCCCTAAGCGTCGGGCAATGTACTCGAAGGACCTGAACGAATAGCTCCGAGGATGTTCATGATAAAAGGTGTCGAATTGGTTCTTTTCAACGATCGACATCAGATAGTGATTCTCGACGATCACAACTGTTTCAGGACCCATCGCGTTCTGGAGGCTTTCGATCGCGTCGCCCAGATCGTCTATATGGGCGAACACGTTAGTGAAGGTAATGATGTCCGGATTGCCGTAGCGGCTCACTATCGATCGGACCACACCGACCGAAAGGTACTCCTGGTACAGGGTATGGCCTTTGGCAGCCGCTTCTCGTGCCGCATCCGTCGGCTCAATGCCGACCGTCACCGCACCGCGAGATCGAAAAACGTCCAACAGACTCCCGTCGTTGGTCCCGATGTCGAGCACCATCTTGCCGTTCAGTCGACCAAAACGAACCTCTGAACTCCGGACAAGCGACCGCATGCCATTGAGGACGTCCTGGGTGAATCTGGCCCGGTAATGGTAGGAAGGAGGGAATAGCTTCACCTTCGGTACCTGAAACGCTTGGTGCGCGGTCCAGCAAACCTTGCAGAACTTGATCTCGATTGGGAATTCTTCACAGACCCGGCTATCCCCGACCGGCACGAGATCATCGCACAGGGGATGTGAACCTAGTACCAAAACCGGAGCGAGTTCCTGTTTCCCGCATACTTCGCAGGAGACGATCGTCCTTAGAATGCTAGAAGACAATTTCCTACTGGCTCCAGGCTCTCGTGAGCGTTGAGTACCTTTCGCGCAGCTTGTTCCACACATAGTAGCCCGGAGACAGATACGCGTTCGGATACAGGCAAGCGCCCAGCAAAACCTTCCATCGGACGTAGCGCGCCCCCGTCTGACGGCGCGCCATCAGAAGGCGGGCGACATCGGGAGCGAACCACCTGAAGGCGAAGTTCTTGCAACGGACATAGCGGAGCCAGGGCAAGCCGTTCTTCTTGTACTCGTCAAGTACCTCCGGGAGCCGTACTGTCCGAACTAAGGGGTACATACGAGCCCATTCGCGCGCGCCGGACAGATTCACTGAAAGAGCCCGGGAGCAGAAAAACGCCTGGGACTTCCGGAAAGCCGCGGCAAAGATCTTCACATGAGGAATGGTATTGTCCAGCGTCGAGAAAGTGCCTTCGTGGTCGATCTGACACGGTTTCAGCGTGTCAACGTGACTCAACCAACATGACCTGCGAAAGACCGACAGGTACATCCCTGCAAGGAAGTCGAACGATACCGCAGGATCGATGAGCCTGAAGAATGGCAGGCGACCATCGTCACGGAAGGAAGAGACGGTCTGCATACCGTCCGGCAAATCCCTGGTGTCGAAAGGCTTGCCGCGACCATCGAGGTACTTAACATCCAGATGATACGAGTTCACATAGAAGTAATCGACCGTCGGATTCTCGCTGATCAGCCGGCGCAATACCGCCAACGCGTCCGGCATCACTAGATCATCGTCACCCACAAGCCATGTGAACTCCCCATCAGCGATCTCGACTACCTTCATGAAGTTGCGTGGGATGCCAGTATCTACAGCATTACGATGAACCTTCATCGGCAGCCGGTCGATGAATTGCTCAATGACCTCGCCGGTGGCGTCCGTCGATCCGTTATCCGATATACAGACCTGAAAAGGCGTCGACGACCGCTGCGCGGCAATCTCGATCGAACGAAGATTATTGGCAAGATACCGTGCTCGGTTGCGAGTAGGTATGCAGATTGATAACTGCACCATCTCATGCCTTCCTGAGGTAGAACGACACATCATCTAAGGGATAGATGTGGCTCAAATAGTACTCATAACGTGTCGGCCATCTATTGGCGATTGACTCGACTATCTGGGTGATTAATCCCTTATCCAGACTTTCGTTAAAGACGATCCGTTCCACCACGAACCGGGCCCGACTGTAACTATACTGAGACGAGATCAGGCTGTGTGGGTCGAAATAGGCGAACGAATTCACGGTAAAAAAATGTCGATGCGTTGGATCGATATGGGCCCAGTGCGACCGAAAATACGGCACGATTACCTTGACCAGGCCTTGAGGCTTCAGTATCCGATGGATCTCCTCCATGACGCGTATCACGTCCTCGAGGTGCTCCAGCGCATTGTCCAGATATACTTCGTCGACGCATGCGTCTCGGATCGGATACGGAAACCTGTCCAGATCGAACAGGATGTCAGGATTCGTCGAGGCGTTCAGGTCAATCCCGACCGCCCCGGGCCGTTTTTTTTTCCCGCAGCCCAGATCAAGAATCCACCTATCCATCGTGTTCAACCGCGCGCGGCCGCAGCGGCTTCAATTGAAGCCGCTGAGCCCTGAACATAGTTGATGAACGATTGCCACGGTTCTGACTCTCGAACGTCGTCAGTTACGAGGTAATTCCTTCGATAGCGTTCGTAGGCCTCGAGGTCTGGGCGGGCGCATCGGGCAAGAGCGCTCCGATAAGCACCGTCAGCGGCGTCCATGAACAGCGTTGGACATTTGAGCTCGTGTCCCATCGATCTGATCGCGTCTCTTTGCCATGACCGATCGAGTGCAACTGAGGTGAGCACGAGAGTGGGGCGCCGCCACAGGACAGCGTAGCTGGCCGCCGTCGAAGCGTGCAGGAGGACCAGATTGCTCGCGGCGCAGAGAGCGGCCGTTGAATCGAAGCGGACCATTCTATTGCCGAAATAGCTCGGATAGTTGACGTCTGACTTCCCATTGGGATGAGCAGCCACAACGATCGTCATGCCAGTCATTTCTTCCAAGCGGGTGAAGCAGCCGTTTAGCAACGAATAGTAATCCTCAGTGGCTACCGGTTGCCTCAATCCCACTAGTCTGTAATCGCTCGAGTTAACCATCGCCTCGTCGAGGAACACAATGAACTCAGTCCCTTTCGCTACCGTCGGGTCTCTTGGCGTCCGCCGGTACTCGTGGTAGTCACGTGACCCGGTCCAGATGATGGTTTGTGCTCGCCTGCTCTCGGCCGTTACCGATCGCAGTCCTGCCAACAACGCTACGTCGGCCGAAATCGTCCGCACCGCCTGCTGCTTGACAACCCGGGAAACGACGGCTTTCGTGACCCGCAAGGGATTGTGAAGGAGCAGACGCATGCCCCGCGCCGCTGCCGCGCCTGAAGGCTTCGCCGCTAGACTCTGGATTACAATCCTAATGTTCAGATCCCGGAGGATCCTGAAGATCGCGGGCGTGTACTTGGTCCACCCTATGAAGTCGATCGCGTAGTCGGGCCGGCTACACGCCATCCATTCCCGGAACTCCGCGATGTCGGTAACCGACTCGACACTAATCGTGCGGTCGGCTAGGGCTTCCTCCCAGATGCGGCCGACCACCCTCGTGCAGTCCAGTACTTTGACATCGAAAAAACGACCCAGTTGCCGTGCGCCGATGCGATCCAAGTTCTGCGCACTGGGGGGTGCTCCGAGGATGATTGCAATCCTCGTTCTACGCCCTGCTGGGACGGCAGCCTCGTTGAGCATTCGATTCTAGCAGGCTGCTGAAAAGTGGGCTTTCATCGTCGGATCGATCATTGCGTGCCTCCTGCGAGCGACCGGTTGGTTGATTTGTCGGCCCTTCGGGAGTTCCGGAGGCCGGGATGGTGGCCAGCAAGCCCTCTGACGGGCCTCTCCGCGCCGTCGGAGGCGCGTTTCACCATCTACGCGACCTCAGGGTAGGCCTTGTCCACCAAGCAGCGCATCTGTTCTGCAAGTCCTTCATCGTTGGGCGTTCGCTGACCGTCACGTGCCGCCAGCTTCGCTGAGGCTGGCAAAGCATGAGCAGGTTGCGCGGCCCGTTCCACCAGGTACTCGAAGCCGTAGCGCTCCCGCCATTCGGAACGCGCGGGTACCGGCACGCGCTTCTGAGCTGCGTCGGGGGTCGCGAAAACCAAGGTTATTCAGCACCAGATTGACTGAGTACGAGGAGGGATCCGCTCCTCTAAGATACCAGTCAAATGGCCCTACAGAGGCCTGCTTCTAGTGAAAAGCGCGGCATCCAGCCAAGTACGTCTCCGCCTTTGACCGGACAAATGCACTCTGTCGGTTCCCGCCTCGGGCTTGCTTACTACCGCGTCCGGGTGAATAGCGCCCATCACTTCCAGAACCTTGCGAACCCCTCTCCTTAGGCCCGCGGTGGCCCCTTCGCAAATACCATGCCTTCTATCTGGAATTGACCCCACCCGGTCCCGACTACACCGCGAAGCCCCACATCAGCGGCTGCTCTCCGCCGCGCGTGAGCCCTTACTTCGTCAGCCTACCGGCTTCTGTCCTGCATCGCGAGCTCGACGAGAAGGAAATCGCGCATCGAGTCTACGCTGTACGACCGCTCCTGGGGCATCACATAAGGGTGGATCACGTCACCCCAGATCGAATCGCGCTCCATCAGGACGTCCCGCCGCGAGATGTAGATAGCCCCGTTTCGCATGAACGCCTCAGGCCGGTAGTCCTGGCGGCGCGTCCCCTCCACTTCTTCGACGCAAAAAGGGACCAATCGCCCGTCGACGACTTTCTTCATGAGGACCGGGTGCTCGGCGAACACCTGCACGACGCTGATTACCGAGTCACAGCCTCCGCGCTGAGCAATGTCAAGCGCGGCCCTGACATCGGCTTCATTGCGAAGAGGGGCCGTCGGCTGGAGGAGGCAGATCCAGTTCAGCTTCACTCCGTCACGATCCTCGATCCAGCGCACCGCGTGCTGAAGCACCGGGCGCGTCGGCGTGCGATCGCCGGCAAGCTCCGGAGGGCGAAGGAACGGCACTTCCGCGCCGCCTTCCCGAGCCACCTTCGCGATCTCCTCGTCATCGGTGCTCACGATGATCCTGTGGAAGAGATCCCAGCATTGCAGTGCAACATCTATGGAATACGAGATCAGCGGTCGGCCGGCCAGCGGCCGGATGTTCTTGCGCGGGACACCCTTGGACCCGCCCCTTGCCGGGATAACGCAGAGCGTCAACGGCCGACCACTCATCAGTAGGCGATCCGTTTCTCGATCTTAAACGGCACGTTGGCCAGCAGCTCCGCGATCCGGCTGCCGGCGTGCCCATCTCCGTACAGGTTGCTGGACGGATAGCGGCCGTGCGTCACCTGCGCCCTCACCGCAATGGCGATGGCGTTGCGGTCATACGCCACGTCCACCACATTCGACGCCCTCTCGCGGCCAGCCTGCCGGTTCCCGATGTTGACCACGGGGACGCCCAGATACGAGCATTCGCGTATGCCTGCGCTGGAGTTCCCGGCGAGGCATCCGGCGTTGTTGAGGAGCACCAGAAAATTTTCCGGGGGCAGGTTCTTGAGGAAATAGACGTTCCCCGGGCTGTTGCGTTCCCGGAACACGCGTATCCCCTTGGAGATCTGGTCCGAGCCTGCGTCCACGTTCGGCCAGAACCAAAACGTGTTCATCCTGAGAGCCACCACGGCCTCGAGCGTCTCGGTTACCTGCGCCAAGCCGCCGTCGACCTCCGTAGTCACCGGGTGCTGCATCACGATCAGATATGGGTCGGTGAGATCGAAGGGCTTGCCCACCCCTCCGTTGAACAGCCTGCGGGCATCGATCCGCCAGGTGTTGTTCCCCGAGACGCGTGCGGCAAGGTCGATGGAGGGACACCCCGTTATGAATACCGTCTCCGGCAGTTCGCCCATCTTGATCACGCGGTCGGCGGCGTGTTGGTTGGACACGAAGTGCAGATTGGACAGTTTCGTGACTGCGTGGCGGACTTTCTCGTCGATGGAGCCAGTCACCTCGCCACCCTGTACGTGCGCCACCGGAAGGTTCAGATACGAGGCGGCAATCGCAGTGGCGATGGTCTCATAGCGATCGGCGACGCTCACGACGATATGCGGCTTGAGGTTGTCGAAGATGGTTGCGAGCTCGACTACCCCGAGTCCCGTCGATTTGGCCTGAGTAACGAGGTTCTCTCCTTCCAAAACCATGTAGACAATCTCGTCGGGCTCGAAACCGTCGGACCGGATGACATCGACGACGGGGCCGTACCGTTCGAGCAGGGCGGATGCGGCGACCACGAGCTGAAGCTTCAGGTCACCGCGCTGCCTGATCGATTCCAGGAGGGTCTTGATCCTGGCGTAGCTCGGGCGGGCGGTGACAACAACGCAGACCTGACGCGTCATCTCGCGGCCGCCTCCGGCCGACGCAGATGCCGTTCGAGTTTCCTGGCCATGAAGATCTCGGTCTTTGCCATCGACTCATGAGTGGCCCCGCCGATGTGTGGCGTGACCAGCAGATTTGGATGTGTTCGGGCGTACTGGACTATCGTGCTGAGCGCCGCATGGCCGTCGTCTCGTTCGCCATCGATGACATCCAGGGCGGCCCCGGCCAGGCGCCCTTCAGCAAGGGCGTCCAGGAGCGCATGCTCATCCAGGACCTGTCCCCGGGATGTATTGACGAGGACCGACCCACGCGGCAGGAGCGCCAGCTCACGTGCACCGATCATATGGCGTGTCTGGTCGGTCAACGGTACGTGAAGGCTCACGACGTCGCTTCTGGCCATGAGATCGGTTAGAGAAGTGAATCGATCGATCCCGACAGGCCACAGCGCCGCCGCCAGATGCGGGTCATGGGCCGACACCGACATCCCGAAAGCCTGACCGTAACGAGCAACATGCGATCCGAGCCTGCCCAGGCCGACAATGCCCAGACGCTTTCCATCGAGTTCGTGGCCACGGTATTCGTCCCGGTCCCATTCACCCCTGAGTACCGAAGCATGCGCGGCGGGGAGGTGTCGGATTAGGCCGAGCAACAGGGCCCACGTGTGTTCAGCAGTTGCGCTGACCGTCCTCAGAAACTCCGTCTCGCCTCGCAGGCTGAGCACCTCTATGCCGCGTCGTTTGCAGGCGCCGAGGTCGATGTGATCGAGGCCGGTGGTCGCAGACACGACGACCTTCAGCCTTCGTGCCGCATCCAGGACCACACCGTCCACCCGGTTACGCAGGCGGACGATCAGCACATCGAAGCCGCCGACGCTCTCGATCAGCCGCGCGCGATCGCAGTCGTCATCGACCACCTCGCCGATCGACTCGAGGACGGACCGCGCCTCCCGCGAGTAACCGGTGGGTTCGGAGTTAAGGATTTGGAGGGTGCGCGCTCCCCCGCTCTTCGACGCACCGGTCAAGCGATGTCCGCCTCTTGCAGCAGCGTGTCCTTTTTGATCGGCCTCGCGGCCCTACGACCCAGGATTTCGTTGTATCTCGCGGCCGGGATGCCAGTGCCTGGCTTCTTGATCGTCACGTTCTCGGCCGACAGAACCGCGCCGGCCGGTATGTCCGATTTCGAAACGACACTCTTGGTGAAGGTATTACGCAAATCCTGCATGGATGTGGCGGCAGCGTCCTTGTCCACCGGGCTCGAGGTCATCTTTTCGATGAAACGAATGCCTTCGACCAGCGACTTGAGTTCGGCGGTCGTCACCGAGGCCGGCACATCCGGTCCGAACTGCTCCCGGGAGAGCGTGACATGGACCTCGAGCACGTCGATCCCAAGCGCGGCTGCTGCAAGGCCCGCGTAGATCGTTCCCGAATGGTCCGAAAGTCCCACCGGCGTCTTGAACCGCTCCCGGAACACCGGTATCAGATTGATTCCAATGCGCTCCGGAGGGCATGGGTAGGCGGTTGTGCACTGAAGGACCGCGACCGGTGCGCCGGTCTTCCGGACCAGAGCGACAGACCTGTCTATCTCGGCGAGCGTGCTCATGCCGGTAGACAGCAGAACGGGAAGGCCTGTCGACGCCATACGTTCGAGCATAGGCAGGTTGTTGGTCTCACCGGACCCGACTTTCCATGCCGCCACCCCGACTCGCTCCAGCAGATCAACCGCCTCGAACGAGAACGGCGTTGAAAGGAACTTGAGTCCTTGCTCGTCCGCGTGCTTGCGAAGACCGACCCACTGGTCCTCGTTGAACTCCATGCGCTGCCAGTATTCGTAGCGTGTGGCGTCCTGCAGCGAGAACTTGACTCGCCACGGCTCTCCAGGCGTGCTTTCTGCCGCCGCGATATGGGTCTGAAACTTGATTGCATCGGCGCCGGCTCGAGCAGCCGCGTCGATGAAAGAGTGCGCCAGGCCCAGGCTGCCGTCGTGGGTCTGGCCCACCTCGGCGATGATAAGGCAGCCCGCTTGTGCGCGCAGGCCCAGGTGATTGTCAGAAGCTCGTGCAGCGTTCCGACTCGTTGCCCTCATGATTCCCCTGTCCAAGAAGCGGGTCCTCGGCCTCGCGCGCCGCGCCCTCGCCGCCGCGCCTCGACAAACTTACGCCTTCTTCAGTACTTTGGCTGCGGGCCCACCCGGCATCGGCCCACAGCCTGTACGCCTTCCAGACCACCCCCGAGCTCCTCAGAGCAGTGTACCGCGGACGGCAGCCGGCATCTGGCATTCGCCGAAGCCTTCGGATCGCGGGCCGGTCCGGTACAGAATCCCGGGAGCGATCCCGTGCGAAACCGCGTCGAGGAAATGGGCCATCTCGCGCTTGAACATCTCGTTACGGTCAAAGTGTGCCGGCACCGTCTAGGCTGTCCTGTCCCCGAGATCTGGCGACAGTTCCCCTCTTTTAGCGCGCCCAAATCTTAGCCTTTCCGAGAACCTGTTCTGGGGTCCTGCCACGGTTCCATCTGCCGGTGTGAGCACGGTCCTGGTTGTA
>Ga0194132_10003373_pt1 | contig 28506 bp, 26 predicted proteins | sample TA2KigOf80mmetaG_FD_148612 | JGI IMG/M metagenome (GOLD analysis project Ga0194132, IMG submission 148612) | Freshwater microbial communities from Lake Tanganyika, Tanzania - TA2015054 Kigoma Offshore 80m | ecosystem: Environmental > Aquatic > Freshwater > Lake | place: Tanzania: Lake...
CGGAAGATTCAGGAGCTTCAGGAGAAATACGGGGATAGTAGCTCGATGGCACGGGTGGAAGGGTTGCGAGAACGCTACGGTCTCGACCGTCCGTTGTGGCAGCAGTATCTCACGTGGGTCAGCGGGTTTGTGCAGGGCGATTTTGGCGAGTCGTTTGATTTCGAACGCGAGGTGGATGAACTCATCTGGGACCGGCTGGGTTATACGATTCTGCTTTCGCTGGGGTCTATGCTGTTTACCTATGTGACGGCTATCCCGCTTGGGATCTATTCGGCTATGCACCAGTACCGGTGGCCCGATCACCTGCTGACGCTGATTGGTTTTGTCGGTGCGTCGATACCGGGGTTTTTGCTGGCGTTGGCCCTGATGGTCGCTATGTTCGAAGGGTTTGGCGTGCCGTTGTTTGGTCTGTTTTCCACCGCATACGAGGGCGCGCCATGGTCCTACGGCAAGGTGATCGATTTTCTCAACCACCTCTGGATACCGGTGATCGTGGTAGGGCTTAACGGCGCGGCGGGGCTGATGCGTATCATGCGCGGCAATCTGCTCGACGTATTGGGGCAGCCGTTTGTGCAGACGGCGCGAGCCAAAGGACTCAAAGAGTCGGTCGTGGTGGTGCGTCATGCGGTACGGATTGCCATCAACCCGCTGATCACGATATTCGGAATGAGTCTACCCGGCATCCTCTCCGGTTCCACCATCGTGTCGATCGTGCTGGGGCTCCCGACGATAGGGCCGCTTTTGCTGAGAAGTCTCCTCAACGAGGACATTTTTTTGGCCGGCACTTTGTTAATGATGTTTAGCGTGCTATTGGTCATCGGCAACCTGATCGCCGACATTGCGTTGGCATGGGCCGACCCGCGTATCCGGTACGAGGCGTAAGGGCAGGGAGTCTCCCGCAACCTGCTTCGTGCGGTTATATTAGGACACATCGCCCTGTCGGCTGACGAGAAACAACTATGGACGAAGGGTATCTAAGCTATCGCCGTCTTATCTGGCGGCGGTTTTGTCGTCACAAAGGCGGAATCGTGGCGGGCGGCGTACTTGTATCGCTGTATCTCGTCGCGCTGGGCGCCGGCATTTTCGCGCCCTATCCACACGACCGGACCGACGTACGGATGCGGCACGTGCCGCCGCAATCGCTCCGTTTTTCGCTAACCGACGGTCTTCATGTCTATGGATTGAAATCCGTGCGAAATCCAGTGACGTCCGAACTGGAATTTACCCCTGACTCGGATCTCAGGTTTCCGGTGCGTTTTTTTTCCGCCGACGCGGAAAACGGATTTCGACTGATGACCTCGGAAGGCCCCATGTTTTTGCTGGGAACCGACCGGATGGGCCGTGATCTGTTGTCAAGAATACTCTACGGGGGACTGGTATCGCTTACCGTTGGTCTGATCGGCGTTATGTTGAGTCTGGTGCTTGGAACCGTTCTCGGTGCAGTTTCGGGGTATTTCGGAGGATGGGTAGATCACGCCATACAGCGCATCATCGAACTGTTGGCGGCGTTCCCGCCGATCCCTTTGTGGATGGCGCTCGGCGCCGCCGTGCCGCCGGGGTGGTCGAGCATACAGACCTATTTCGGCATCACCATCATCCTGTCCATCATCAGTTGGGGCGGGCTGGCGCGCGAGGTGCGTGGCAAGGTACTGGTGCTCCGTGAACAGGACTATACCCATGCGGCGCGTGCGGCAGGCGCGGGGCACTGGCACATCATCACGCGGCATCTGCTACCGGGGTGCTATAGCCATATCATCGTGGTGGCTACGCTGGCCATCCCGGGCATGATACTCGGAGAAACCGCGTTGAGTTTTCTAGGTCTGGGTATCCGTCCGCCCATGACAAGCTGGGGAGTTTTGCTTGAAGAAGCACAGCGCGTCGAGGTGCTGCTGGACAACCCTTGGCTCTTGTATCCGGCGATACCGGTGCTGTTTGTCGTAATCGCCTTCAATTTTTTGGGTGACGCGCTGCGAGACGCCGCCGATCCCTATGGAGGGTAACCAACGATGTCCACTCTGGTCATCACCCAAGCACAACGGACGCAGTACCACGAAGAAGGATATTTGTTGCTGGAAAACGTCGTACCTGACAGCGAACTAAACATCTTGCGCGATATCTGCGACCGCTTGGTGGAGGAAACGGACTGCCAGATGGGACGCAACGGGCAAGCCACGTCGGGTATCAACCATCTTCAACGCCGATATTTTATCGCCAATCGGCACAAAAACAATCCACCGCTTCAACGCTATATTTTTCACCCCATCCTCGAAGCTATCTGTCGCGCTACCCTCGGCGACAATGCCTATCTGTTCTGGGAACAGTTCGTAGTCAAGGGACCGGATCGTGGACTGAAATTCGGTTGGCATCAGGATTCGGGGTATGTAGGTTTCGATCACGATCCGTATATGAGCTGTTGGCTTGCGTTGGACGATGTGAACGAGGAAAATGGAACCGTGTATATCCTGCCTTTTTCAAGAGCCGGTGTCCGACAACGACAGGAGCATATCGTAGAGGAGGGTACAAACGACAAAATCGGGTATTTCGGTGATGATCCGGGGGTGCCGATTGTGGCGCCGGCCGGTAGCATTGCCGTTTTTTCAAGCGTCAGTTTTCACCGAAGCAGCCCCAATACCAGTCCACACCCGCGTCGGGTCTATCTGACCCAATACTCCGGCTCGGTGATTTTACGGCAGGATGGCAAGCAACTGTGGGGCAACGCCCTGTCATTTATCCGAGACGGGCATCGGGTTGCGCCGGAATGGAGCGGTATAAATGAATTATGAATTATGAGGTAGGAGCAATTCTTGTGGTTGTTTTCGTTGAAAAGGATGGGGGGTGACTCCCAATTTCATGAACCATAAAAGGTTTACGGACAGCCTCTTACAGGAGACAAGTATGACTTTGAAATACGGTGGTATGCGGGGGTGGCTGGTGACAGGACTGATCGTCGCAGGTCTGGGATGCGCGGAAAAAGCGCCGGAAAAAAAGATCGGATACGTGGACAACGGGGTCATTCTTACCGAGTTCGACCTGGCTGTCAAAGCGCGCAATGAGCTACAGGCGGCCACCCAACAAATGCAGATCGACATCACAAAGCTGGAAACCGAGCTAAAGACGCTTCAGGAACGGTTTGTCAATCAAGGTCGCGGGCTTCCGGTCGCACAGCAGATCCAACTGCGAGATCAGGTGGCGGCAAAGGAGCAGGAGTACATACAGTTTGTTCAACAGGCCAACCAGCGCGCCAGCCAGTTAGAGGCCGAAAAGATGCAGCCGGTGCTCGACGCCCTGAACAAACATGTGGAAGCCTATGGCAAGCAAAACGGCTACTACATGATTCTTGGCACGACCGGAAACGGTAACATCGTATACGCCGACTCCACCGCCAACATCACCACGCCAGTCATGGAGTACATGCGCCAACAACGGTAGGGCCGAGTTGCAACACCCGCCCATCCGCCGTTCCGGAGAATTCGCACATGGCAAAGATAAAAGGGATAAAATGTATCCGCACCCGCGCGGAAGGCATGTGGACCATCGTAAAGATATTCACCGACCAGCCGGGGCTTTACGGTATCGGATCGGCCAGCGACATTACCAATCAGGAGGGCGTCATCAAGACGGTCGAAAACCTGCTTGCGCCCCAGCTGATCGGTCGGGACGCCAGCCAGATCGAAAACATCTGGCAGACATTGTACCCGTCCGGCTACTGGCGTAACGGGGCGGCGACCAACACGGCGCTTGGCGCAATCGACGTAGCGCTGTGGGATATCAAAGGCAAGGAAGCCGGTATGCCTGTGTACCAGTTGCTGGGCGGGCCCTGTCGAACCGCGGTTCCCTGCTATGCCCACGCAGGCGGAAACGACTTTTTAGAATTGGAAGACTCCATACGCGCCTATCTGGAGGAAGGCTATCCCGTGGTGCGTTGCCAGCTTGGGCCGTACGGTGGTGGCGGGTTTATCCCGTCGGACCAAGCCAGACGACCGAAAAACGCTTGGCCCGACTCGCACGTTTTCGACGACGAACGCTACGTGGATACCTTGCCGAAAATGTTTGCCCATCTGCGTGACAAACTCGGGTTTGGCCCCAAACTGACCCACGACGTCCATGAGCATCTTCGCCCGCAGTCCGCTGTCGTGTTATCCAAACTGCTCGAACCCTACCGGCTTTTTTTTCTGGAAGACGCGCTACCCCCCGAACAGGTGCAATGGTATCGTCTGATCCGCGAACAGTGTACGACCCCGCAGGCCATGGGAGAACTGTTTGTCCATCCCTTCGAGTGGATGCCACTTGTCACCGAACGACTGATCGACTATCTGCGTCTGCGTGTTTCGAAAGCCGGTGGCATTTCGCCGTGCCGCAAGGCCGCCACATTGTGCGAAGCCTACGGCGTCCAGACCGCCTGGCAAGAAGGCGGGGACAACGATCCGGTCAACCAGATGGCCGCCGTACACCTCGACATGGTAAACTGGAGTTTTGGCATTCAAGAGGAAAATCACTTTAAACCAGAGGAATACGAAGCGTTTCCCGGTCATGCGGTGCTGGAAGGCGGCTATCTCTATCCCAACGACAGTCCCGGTCTCGGTATCGACATCGACGAAGAAAAGGCGGAGCGGCTGATCGATCGAAGCCGCCCGTTCCGCGCCTTTCCCGCCGCCGAAGAACGACGCGCGGACGGCACGGTGGTACGACCGTAGGAAAGTATACGGGAAGTAGATCGGTTTCGACCGGCACCCCGCTTCCCGTATACGTTTTCAGACATCTACGGACGGTGATCCGTGTCCACCGGAGGCTCTTCGCCAGCCACAAAACGTTCCATCGTATTGCGCGTGGCCGGATCGGTCCGAAAATCGGCCACCCAGGGTTGACGGAAATAAGCCTGTTTTTCCCTCGGCAATGCCTTCAGCACCTCCGGGGGGATCGTAAGCCGATGCCAATGGGTAGCCAGATGGGCATAGGCGTTGAGCACCCCCACCCTCGGCTCGTCTCTGGTCCACACCGGACCGGCATGACAGACGTTTTCCGTAAAAAACACGGCGCTTCCTGCCGGACACGTATACCCCATCAAAAAGGGACTTCGCTTCCCCGGTTCCAACGACAGATGATCCGGGTGCATAGTAAAATTGACCTTGTGACTCCCTACTACGAAATGCGTGGCTTGATCTCCCTCCTCGATATCGGTCAATTCGAACACCACGCGGACCATACCTGCGTGGATGCGTCCGTTAAGCACCCGGTATCCAAAGATGGGATCGGCCTGCTGGGGACCTCCACCGTGTAGCGCGCCATGGCATTCACCCTTTTTGCGCCAGACGGGGTACGTATTTTCCAGCCGGATGTCGGGGCCTATGATCTCGTGAAGCACCTCCAGTACACGTGGATGGTCGATCAACACACTGGCCGGACCGCCCGGCATCGCCCGATGCGCCGGCGGCAACGACTCCCGGTCGTGGTATATCCGATAAATCTGATCACGGATGGAAGCTATCTCGTCGGCATTCAGTATCCCCGGACGCACTAAAAAGCCAGTCAGGTCGAAACGAAATTTTTCCTCATCGGTCATGGCCATGACAGGTGTTCCTTTCTCTGAAAGAGTGGTTGCGTATCCACTCTTTTGTCGTGTTACGAGTCTGTTTATTTTTTCCGAAACCGCCAGTAGCCGATTACGTTGCTGGTTAGAAACGTCGCCTCCATAAGCACGGCCACGGGACTGCCCGCCAATATGTTGTGAACGATCCACGTGGCGGCGCAAGCCATATAAACAAGACGCACTTCTACGATGGACGTGCGAAAATTGCCATAGGTCGCCAAACAGGCGGCAAACAAGGCAAGGATGTCGAGCGGGCGGTCATAGGATAGGTAAAAACCTGCCAAGATGACCGTCATAAACAGATACATCAGCCTGCGGTCGGTATAAAACGCCGCCGTAAACACCCGTACGCTCATGATGGCATACAGCGTTCCGGGACCGGGGCTTCCGAGTATGAAAAAGTGACAGGCATTGACAACCGCCGCCAGGCTCATCCACAGCAAAATGGAACGCCGTTTTTCCTGTTGAAACGAAAAAATGCCACAGGTAAACGCGATTCCCGCAAGAATCTGCGATAGGGTAAAGTCAGTCATGGGTAGGAAGCGGCTGCGGCTGATACGGAAAAGCACGAAAAGCGGCGTGCATGTGCAAAACAGTAGGGACAGGTTTCAAACCCGTCCCACAAGTCCGATAAGCACCTGTTTCAGCGAGAGGTATCCATGCGCAAAAAAACGTCCCAGGGCATGAATACGTATCAAAAGGCCGCACACCGGCCTGGAGAAAAACGGGTAAGCCGCGAGGATATCGAGAAACTGCTCGAACTGTCATGCAGCGACGATCCCGAAGAACGAGTAACTGCCGCCACGTATCTGTGTCCGTGTCATGTCCGGCACAGAAACGAAGCGGTATGGGCGGCGTTGTACCGTATGATGGAAGATTCGGATGTGCGGGTGCGACGACGTGCATGGCACACGCTCGAAGACGGCGGAAAACCCGGCGATCCGGCTTTTGTATCGGTGCTCGAAAGGGCGCTTGCGAAGGAGAAGGACCGTGTCGTGCTGGGGTATGCGTGTATGTTCTCCGGCATGATAAAGGAAAGAGAAAAGGTCGAAATGAAACGGGCGACGCTACCGGAAAAAAACCGGCGTGGTGTCTGCGACTTTTGCGGGGCACAGAACGTGTTTGTCCGGCATGATCTTGACACGACGATTCCATCAGATGGCGCTTTTCGAGTCGCCTGTATCTGTGAGCCATGTGCAAAAAAGCTATCTCCCGAACATCTTTTTTAGGGTGTGACGAACACGGAGGCCGGATGTTTTTTACCGCGACACGTCTTGCACAATACGTCCGTCAGACAATTCTACGGTTCGGTCGGCGACCGCAGCGGCTTCGGGGTTGTGGGTAACCAGCACCACGGTGGCACGGCGTGCGCGACCCAGATCGCGTAACATGCCGACCACCTGATCTGCCGTTTTCGAGTCGAGGTTTCCGGTGGGTTCGTCGGCAAGAACAAGTTCCGGCGAGCGTACCAAAGCGCGCGCCAAGGCGACCCGCTGCATTTCTCCACCCGACAGGGTGTGCGGGCGCGCGTCCCGGCGATGCGCCATCCTCACTTCTTCAAGCAACGCATCGGCGACGGGACCGATTTCCGTCTCCGTCACACCGGCAAGCAACGCCGGTAGCATGACGTTTTCCCGAACCGAAAGCGTAGAAAGCAGATTGAAAAACTGATACACCATCCCGATTTTGTCACGCCGAAGCCGGGTAAGCGCCTCGTCCGAAAGACGGTGGAGCGCTTCGCCTCCGATCAAAATCTGCCCGGAAGACGGTGTATCTATACCGGCCAGCAGGCTGAGCAACGTGCTTTTTCCCGACCCGCTCCGCCCCATCACGGCAACAAACTGACCGGCAGGGATTTCCAGCCGGATTCCGTCTATTGCCCGGACCATCTGGCCGCCGGAAGCGTATTCCCTGACTACGTCGATCAGTTGAACGGCCCACGGAGAAGGATTCAATACGATGATCGAAACTCCGAAATCGTTATGGACAAAGGCTGGACCGCCCGTTTTATTGCGCGTATGATACGCCCGGAAAGGCATGGCGTCAATATGAGCATTGCAAAGTGTTCGAAAAGACAATAGACCATTTTGTCCAAATCGGAAAAGTGAGGAGATCATGCGTACGTACCGAGTTGCCATTCTTGGTTGTCGGAGTCGCGGCACGGCGGCCGCGCGGGCCTATCACGCGCATCCGCGCTGCCAAATCGTAGGGCTTTGCGATCTGGTCCGTGAGCGGGTGGATACGCTTGGCGACGAACTGGGCATTCCCGATCGGTTTACAGACCTCGACGAATTGATGCGTGGCGGCGCGCCGGATATCGTGGCGATTCCGACGGCTACCGAGTTTCACCACGAGCTTTGTATGCGTGTGCTGGCCTATGGTGCGCATATCGACGTGGAAAAACCCATGTGCTCCACACTGGAGCAGGCCGACGAGGTGTTGGCCGAGGCCAACCGAAAAGGGTTTCGGATCGCCGTGCATCATCAGGGGCGTTGCAGCCCGTCGATGCGTGCGGCGCAACGGGCGATCCGCGAAGGACGCATCGGCGCGATCCGGTATCTTACCGGAACATGCAAAGGGTATTACGGTGGATACGGGCTGATGAACATCGGAACCCACATCGTAAACAACATGATTGGCCTGGTGGGGCATTGCCGTAGCGTAACGGCGCTTGGGCTTACGGCCGGCGATCCGGTAACACCTGCGGACGTCATTCCCAGTGCGGGCGGCATGGGAACCGTCTGCGGTGAACGGCTTACGGCGTTGCTTGCGTTTGGCGACAACATTACCGGAACGCTGGTCCAGCACCGGTATGCGCGGGTGGACAACACCGCGTACGGCCTGGAAATCTATGGCGAAGAAGGCCGGATATTCTGGAAATCGACTGCGGGATGGCTGCTTCCTACACCGCATTACGTGCCGGATGGAGTGCACGACCACTGGGAGGCGCTGTCACCCGTTTATGCGGATACATTTGATCCTTCGGGACGGGCTGACGCATCGGATTATGCGTATGTGGACGAATTCGTGCGGGCGTTGGACGAAGACCACGAACACGAATGTAGCGGTGGCGAGGGGTTGCACGTCATGGAAACGCTGATGGGGGTGCTGGAGTCAGCGGCGTATGGACGACGGGTGATGTTGCCCCAGACGGACCGCCGACACCCGTTGCTCCACTGGCGTGAGGTGCATGGGATGGACGCGCCGGCCTCCATGCCGCGTGACTATCGGGAATGGCTCGAAGCCGAAGACCGCAGGCTGGGAAGACCACCAGCGCAGGAAACGGCATAACGGAAATCCGTGTCATGTTTTCTCGTGTGTTTACGGTGCTGGCACTTGTGTCTGCCGGGGGGCTTGTTTTCGTCAGCTACCGTCTGACCGGCGATACGCGATGCGCAATCACGCTCCGGGTGACCGTACCGGACGAAAGCGGGATCACGCGGCCCGGCGGTCGTTTGCGTTTCGATCTTTTGCAGGAAGAGGTGACAGGACTGATCGACTCGCTTGCCGAGTTGGAGACGGTCGAGCCGGATATTGGCCGTTGGGTCGAGGATCCGGGACGCGAAGCGTTTCTACGTGGGCTGATCGAACAACGGGGGTTTTGGCTGTCCCGCGCGGGGGCGCAGGCCCTGCGGGACGCCGGAAAGACTCGGGATGCCTGTGTGGAGCAAATGGCCGCGCATCCGACGTATGCCGATCTCGCGGCGGCGGCGGAACGTGTAGGCGGTCCGCGTATCGTCTTGGCGTCGGCAGGCCCGATGCGGTCTATGCCTCCCCCGCTTTTGGCGCTCGAAGCGCAGCGATATGCGCCCCGGTCGTCTTTTTTTTCCGAAGAAGATGCGCCCCCGCCGGACGATGCGGTCCTTGGTCTGCATCGCCTCTGGGTCGATGCCGTAAACGTCTATGAAACGCGGTATCGTCGTGAACTTCTCGAACGTACCCTTCTTGCCGTAACGCAGTACCGCGAACGGACCGTTGCCACTGTAGTTACCGATACGCTGGGTCATGCGGTGTTTGCGCCCGTTTTCTACGGACGGTACTGGCTGACCGGATATTATCCCCAAACCTCGGAAGCGTTTGCCCGACTGCCGCATCGGCAAACGCTCAAATGGCTACATCCTGCCGCCGCCCAGACAGCGGCGGTGTCGGTCTGGAACACACCGCTTGTCCTCGACGCGTCTACGCTCCAGGTATCCCTTTCCGCAGACCATGTTACCGCTACCCTTCCGTAATACAATCAAGGTCTTTTTGGCATTATAACGCCATTTAGACATGGTTGTTTTTACATCATGGCTTTTACGGCTACCCGATCGTGCTACCCAAAACCCTTACCGGGTGATATGGCGTCGGGTGTTTTTTCTGTTTGAAAAAGAGACGACACATCTTATATCGGCCATGCAGTCGGGGAGATCGGTTCTCTTTTCCGGGGTTCGCCGGGAGGTGTTTCCGGAAGAAAAACGCAATGGCACGCGCTTTGCGTACAATCGAACCGACCAGGGCATATCGCTCGGACGACATCGACTGCCGTTGGGTCGTTTATTTTTCATTCACTTTATTTTACCGTTAGGAAAGGGGAGTATCTCATGGGTGTGCAGCCTCTGGGTGATCGGGTGATGGTCAGACGGGTCGAAGAGGAAGAGATTCAGCGCGGTGGTATCATCATTCCGGATACAGCCAAAGAAAAACCGCAGCAAGGGGAAGTGGTCGCCGTGGGTACCGGGCGGCTCAACGACAAGGGCGAGCGCGTGGCGCTGGATGTCAAAGTCGGCGATCGCGTGCTTTTCGGCAAGTATTCCGGCACGGAAGTAAAGTTGGATGGCGAGGAATACCTCATGATGCGTGAAGAGGACATTCTGGGCATCCTGAAATAATCTCGCCGCCGACGCCGGGTCGGTAGATTCCGGAACTTTAACGGAGGGTATATATTCGTGGCAAAACAACTGATCTTTGACGACGAAGCCCGCCGCGCGGTACTTCACGGGGTCGAAGCCCTTGCCAAAGCGGTCAAGGTGACTCTCGGCCCCAAAGGCCGTAACGTGGTGTTGGACAAGAAATTCGGCTCTCCTACCGTCACAAAGGACGGGGTGACGGTAGCCAAGGAAGTGGAACTCAAAAATCCGTATGAGAACATGGGCGCGCAGATGGTCAAGGAAGTCGCGTCCAAAACCAGTGACATCGCGGGTGACGGCACGACCACCGCGACGGTGTTGGCCGAGGCCATCTACCGCGAGGGGCTTAAAAACGTCACCGCCGGTCACAACCCGATGGGCATCAAACGCGGGATCGAAAAAGCCGTCGAGGTGGTCGTCAAAGAGATCGCCAACCAGAGTCAGCCGACCGCAGGCAAAACCGAAATCGCTCAGGTAGCTACCATTTCGGCAAACAACGACTCCGAAATTGGCGACCTGATTGCCGACGCCATGGAAAAAGTTGGTAAAGACGGCGTCATCACGGTCGAAGAGGCCAAAGGGATGGACACCACCCTCAACGTCGTCGAGGGTATGCAGTTTGACAAAGGGTACATCTCTCCTTATTTCGTGACCGACTCCGAACGCATGGAGTGCGTGCTTGACAATCCGTACATTTTGATCCACGAGAAAAAAATCAGCGTCATGAAAGACCTCCTGCCCTGTCTTGAGAAAGTGGTGCAGGCCGGCCGGTCGATTCTGATCATCGCCGAAGACGTGGAAGGCGAAGCACTGGCGACGCTCGTAGTAAACAAACTGCGTGGAACCGTCCGTGTCGCGGCCGTCAAGGCCCCCGGCTTTGGCGACCGCCGCAAGGCCATGCTTCAGGACATCGCCATTCTGACCGGCGGGCGGGTGATCACCGAAGACATCGGAATCAAGCTCGAGAATGTAACGTTTGAAGACCTTGGCGTCGCCAAACGGATCACGATCGACAAGGACGAAACCACCCTCATCGAGGGCGCGGGTGAGCAAAAGGAAATCGAAGGCCGTATCACCCAGATTCGCCGCCAGATCGAGGAGACCACGTCCGACTACGATCGCGAGAAGTTGCAGGAGCGGCTGGCCAAACTGGCGGGCGGCGTAGCGGTCATCAACGTGGGCGCGGCGACCGAGACCGAAATGAAAGAGAAAAAAGCGCGGGTGGAAGATGCGCTTCATGCGACACGCGCAGCGGTCGAAGAAGGCATCGTGCCGGGCGGCGGGGTCGTTTACATCCGTGCGCAGAGCGGGCTTAGCGATCTCAAGGCCGGTGGCGACGAAGGCGTAGGCGTAGCCATCATCCGCCGGGCGCTCGAAGAGCCGATGCGCCACATCGCTGCCAACGCGGGTGCCGAAGGCTCCGTCGTAGTCGAAACCGTCCGCTCCCACACGGGCGCAATGGGCTACAACGCGGCCAAAGACCAATACGAAGACCTGCTCAAAGCCGGTGTCATCGATCCGGCCAAAGTCTCCCGTATCGCGTTGCAGAACGCGGCCAGCATCGCCGCCCTGCTGCTTACGACCGAAACCCTGATCACCGACATTCCGGAGAAGGAAAAAGCACCTCCTCCGGGCGCCGGCGGATATGGCGGCATGATGTAAAAAACCGCCAGGGTGCATGAACAACCCGGCGCCGGCTGTGTACGCCGACGCCGGGTTTGTTTTTAGGAGACCCCCATGCCTACTTATCAGTACCAATGCGAAACCTGTGCCCACGCCTTCGAGGTGTTCCAGTCGATCGCCGCAGAAACGTTGTCCGTTTGCCCCGAATGCAACGGCTCGGTCAAACGCCTGATCAGCGGCGGCGCCGGATTTCTCTTCAAAGGCTCCGGATTCTATATTACCGACTATCGTAGCGACGGATACAAAAAAGCCGAAAAGGCAGACCGGGATTCCACCCCTACCACTCCGGCAAAATCCGATACCGGCGGCTCCAAAGATTCCGCCGGCACTTCGTCATCAAACACCGCCGCGTCCGGCAGCGGTTCGACCTCCGGGAGCGGTTCGACCTCCGGCTCCTAAAGGGCACGGAACCCCTTGGAACAGCCTGCCACCGGAATCGACAGGAAAACATATGAGCCAAGAATCCCCCGTAGGTCCGGACGATCTCAAAGCCATACACGAACGCATCTATTTGCAAAGCGGTTTTGTCGAACAGCTTATGACCGAAACCGGCAAGGTGATCGTTGGGCAACAGTATATGATGGAACGTCTTTTGATCGGACTGCTCGCCAACGGCCACATCCTTCTCGAAGGTGTTCCGGGACTGGCTAAGACGTTGGCCGTCAAAACGCTTGCCGCTGCCATCCATGCCCGTTTTCAGCGGATACAGTTTACACCCGACCTGCTTCCAGCCGATCTTACGGGAACCATGATCTTTAACGCGGTCAGTGGCGTTTTTACACCCAAAAAGGGGCCGGTTTTCGCACACATTGTACTCGCCGACGAAATCAACCGCGCCCCCGCCAAAGTACAAAGCGCCCTTCTCGAAGCCATGCAGGAACGCCAGGTGACCATCGGCGACCAGACCTTTGCGCTCGAAGATCCGTTTCTGGTGCTTGCCACCCAAAACCCTGTCGAACAGGAAGGCACTTACCCCCTGCCTGAAGCCCAAATCGACCGGTTTATGCTCAAACTCAAGATCACCTACCCCAAAAAGACCGAAGAGATCGAAATCCTAAACCGGATGACCGGGGGTAAACCTGTGGAAGCCAGCCCTGCCGTGTCGCTCGAAGACATCGTCCAAGCCCGGTCCGTCGTGCATCAGGTATACATGGACGAAAAGGTAAAACGCTATATCGTCGATCTGGTATTTGCCACCCGTTCACCGGAAGAATACGGACTTAACGATCTCCGACCGCTTATCGAATATGGCGCATCACCGAGGGCCACGATCTATCTGGCGATGGCGGCGCGCGCGCATGCTTTTCTACGCCGACGTGGCTATGTCACCCCCGAAGACGTCAAGTCCATTGGCATGGACGTTCTGCGCCACCGCGTTACCGTCACCTACGAAGCCGAAGCCGAAGACACCGCTCCGGAGCAGATCGTGCAACGGATTTTCGACCGTATCGAAGTGCCGTGATCCCAAAATCGCTCTTTCAGAAAGTGCGGCAGATCGAAATCCGCACCCGGCATCTGGTCAACGACGTGTTTAGCGGTGAATACCACAGCGTATTCAAGGGTCGCGGCATGGAGTTTGCCGAGGTCCGCGAATACCAACCCGGCGACGACATCCGTACGATCGACTGGAACGTCACTGCCCGCACCGGTAGACCCTATATCAAACGTTTTACCGAAGAGCGCGAACTGACCGTGATCCTCATGGTCGATGCAAGCGGTTCGGAAGACTTTGGCACGACCGATCGGATGAAAGGAGAAATTGCCGCCGAACTGTGCGCGCTATTAGCCTTTGCCGCCATCAAGAACAACGACCAGGTCGGGCTGATGATCTTTACGGATCGGATCGAAAAGTTTATCCCTCCAAAAAAAGGGCGCACTCACGTACTTCGCGTGATCCGTGAACTGCTCTTTTTCCGGCCCGACCATACCCGGACCGACATCGCGCAGGCGCTCGAATACCTCAACCGCGTGATCGATCGGCGAAGCATCGTCTTTGTCGTTTCGGACTTTCTGACGACCGGCTATGCGACCGCACTGCGTATCGCCAATCGCCGACACGACGTGATCGCCGTGACACTGACCGACCCGCGCGAGACCGAAATACCGGCGGTCGGTCTTCTCGAATTGCAAGACGCCGAAACCGGTGAAGAAATACTTGTCGATACCGGAGACCCCGAATGGCGGCAAATCTACCGGGACCGCAGCACCGCGATCCGCGCCGAACGCGACCAGCGTTTTGTCACGCTGGGTATAGATACCATCCCCATCCGGACCGACCGGCCTTATTTAGACCCCCTGATTCGGTTTTTTCGGATGCGCGAACAGCAAATACGAAGATGAACATGCAGCCTATCAAATACTTGCGTAACCGCTTTCTATGTTGTACATTACCATGTCTTATCTTACCCGATCCAAGCCAACCGGATAATGGCTTCACCCTCTCTCATGCGGAGGTCGGTCTGTGATCGAAGTGCAGGGACTTACCAAGCGGTATGGTGATTTTACGGCCATACGCGATGTGGCGTTCCAAGTGGAAAAGGGCGAAATCCTTGGCTTTCTCGGCCCTAATGCGGCCGGGAAAACGACCACCATGCGGATTCTGACGTGTTTTATGCCCGCGTCGGCGGGAACGGCCCGTGTCGCTGGCTACGATATTTTCAAAGAGTCTCTGGAGGTCCGCCGCAATGTCGGCTATCTCCCGGAAAACGCCCCTCTTTATTTTGACATGCGGGTCCGGCCCTATCTCGAATTTGTCGCCAAAATCAAGGACATTCCGGGCCGCGACCAGAGCAAGGCCGTAAAACGGGTTCTGGGGCTTTGTGCCATCGAACACGTACAGAATCAGATCGTAGGTCATCTCTCCAAAGGATATAAACAGCGTGTCGGGTTAGCCCAGGCACTGATTCACGATCCCAAGGTACTGATCCTCGACGAGCCTACCAACGGTCTCGATCCCAAACAAATCAACGAAGTCAGAGAACTGATCAAAAGTTTGGCGGGCGACCATACCATCATTCTGAGCAGCCATATTCTGCCGGAAGTGAGCAAGACCTGTCAGCGGGTCGTGATCATCAACAAGGGACGTATCGTCGCCAGCGACACGCCGCTCAATCTTGACGCGCGTCTTCGCGGCTCACAGAGCATCGCCATGCAGGTACGCGGACCGGCAAAAGACGTGATGAACACCCTGAAGTCCGTAGAAGGCGTCAAGGAAGTCAAAGTGCAGAGCTCGATCGGAGGCGAACTATGGCGCTACGAGTTAGACGTCGAACCCGGCAAAGATGTTCGCCCCGTGCTGGCGACGACCGTAGTGCGGTCTTCTTGGGACCTCGTGGAGCTTTCAACCGCTGCGATGAGTCTTGAAGAAATCTTTCTCCAGCTTACCACGCGCGAGGAAGGGGTGGAATGATGCAGGGACTGTTGGCTATATGGACACGGGAATTTCGGGCCTACTTTATCTCACCGATCTTCTATGCGATTTCTACCGTGTTTATCATTATCATCAGCGTTATGTTTTTCCAGAGTCTCGAATACTACCAGCAAATTTTTATGCAGGCGGCACAGTACCCGCCGCTCATGGAGCGGATCAACATCAACGAAATGATCATGCGGCCGATGTTCAATACCATGAGTTTTGTCGCCGTACTGATCCTGATGCCCATGTTGACGATGCGTGTGTTTTCCGAGGAGAAAAAAACCGGCACGATCGAACTTATCCTGACCTCGCCCGTCCGGGACTGGCACGTCATCCTTGGAAAGTTTATGGCCGCATTTTCGCTGTATGCGGCCATGATGGGGCTGACGCTTATCTATCCGCTGGTGCTTCAGATATACGGAGATCCCGACTGGGGGCCGATCTGGACCGGATACGCGGGTCTGCTGTTGATGGGGGCAAGTGTCATCACGATCGGGCTTTTCGTCTCGTCGCTGACCGAAAACCAGATCGTTTCCGGTGTCGTATGTTTTGGCGTGGCGCTGATTCTTTGGATGCTCGACTTTGCCACGGACACCATCGAGGGACCTCTTGGCGAGGCCATCGCCTATCTGTCCGTCACCCGTCACTTCGATACTTTCGAAAAAGGCGTCGTCGATACGACTGATCTGCTGTTTTTTGTGAGCTTTATCTTTTTCGGTCTCTTTATTACGGTAAGGTCGCTCGAATCTACACGGTGGAGGCAATAGATTCATGGAAAAACTGATCCCTGTTGCCGGATATGTCGGTCTCATTCTTGTGCTGGTCGGCGCGTACGGATACGCGACGGACGCCATGGGCGTCATTGTCGCGGTGCTCCTGCTGTTGGCCGGTGCGGCGCTTCTGGCCACTTTTGCGGTTTTCGAGTGGAACCTCGTCCGCGCTACGCTCGAACATCGCTCCACGCGCTACGGCGCCAACGCCGCAGCCATGACGCTGATCCTTGTCGGGATCCTGACGTTTGTCAATCTTATCGGTTCCCGGTATTCACAACGTATCGACACGACCGCCAACCAGCGTTTCAACTTGGCGGACCTGACGGTCAACGTACTCAGAGGATTGAAACAGGACGTCCATATCGTAGGGTTTATGCGGTCCCAAGGCGCCGAAGCCTCGGCAAAGTTCCAGCTTGAAGACCTGCTCGACCAGTATCGGTATCATTCAAAACGGGTTTCCTACGAGTTTGTCGATCCCGACCGCGAGCCGGCCATTGCACGGCAGTACAACATCATGGGCTATGGCACGATCGTATTCGAAAGCGCGGGCAAAACCGAGCATATCACCCGTACCAACGAAGAGGCGCTGACCAACGCCATCGTCAAGGTAACACGTCAGGGACAGAAAACGGTGTATTTTCTGGAAGGACACGGCGAACACAGCATCAACCTGTCGGACCCCAACGGGTATACCCAGCTTCAACAGGCGCTTCAAAACCAGAGCTATACGGTCAAATCACTCTCGTTGCTATCGGAAAACAAGGTTCCCGACGATTGTAGCGTGCTGGTGGTGGCCGGCGCGAAAAAAGACCTGCTGTCCAACGAGGCGACCGTGTTGGAGACCTATCTCAAACGCGGAGGACGGGCGTTGTTTTTGATCGACCCCGATTTTCCGGCCAAAAGCGCGGATTTTTCGTCTATGCTATCCGCATGGGCGGTCCGTATCGGCAACGACGTGGTCGTGGACCCTAGTCCGGCCAGCCGGATGCTCGGCATGGGGGTTTATGCGCCCTCGATTCAGCAGTATATCCCACACCCCATCACACAGAACTTCCGCCAAGCCAGCATATTGCCGATCACTCGGTCCATCGACACGGGACAGGTCTCCGCCGATTCGGTGGAAATCCAGACCATCGCCATGACAGGCACGCGAAGCTGGTCTGAAAAAACTTTTCCTCAAAACGTTCAAGAGGCGATGGAAAGCGAACCGACCTTTGACGAAGGACCGGATCAGATGGGACCGATATCGGTAGCGGTGGCGGTCACCGCCGACCCCAAAATCCGAGACCGAGATTTGTCCGCATTGACGCCGCAGGAACTGGCTACGGAACCCGATGAACACGAACTCAAAACCCGGTTGGTGGTCATCGGGAACTCGATTTTTGCCGCCAACGTCTATTTTGCTTTGCCCGGCAACGGCGATTTTATCATGAACTCGATCAACTGGTTGGCCGAAGAGGAAGACCTGATTGCCATCCGGCCCAAGTCGAGCGATACGCGGCTTGTACAGATTTCGCTGACTCAGATGTGGAATATCTTTATCATCACCGGGCTGTTGGCCCCGATCGGCATCCTGATCGCCGGCATAGTCGTATGGTGGAAACGAAGAAATTAGCGTTTACGGGAGGGAAAGCGGTGAGCGGTTGGCGAAATACGGCGATCCTGGGCGCGCTGTTGGCGATTCTGGCCGGGTACTTCTACTTTTTCGAGGCGGACAAACAAACCGAAGAAGAAATAGTCAACGTATTCGATTTCAAAACGGAGAACGTTACAAGAGTCAAAGTGACCTCCGAAGGCGTCACGACGGCGATGGAAAACACGCCGACGCAAGGATGGCAAATCGTCGAACCGATCACCTATCCCGCTGATCCAGAAGGGCTGAGCAAACTGCTGAGCGAGATCGCGGGGCTTACCTTTGCCAGAACCGTAGCAGACAGTGTGACCCGCTTTGCAGACTATGGTCTTGACCCGCCACAGGCCGCCATCGAAATTTCCGTCGGCCTTTCCGCGCCCCACACCCTGCTGCTAGGCGATGCTAACCCTACGGCGTCGTCCTTTTATGCTGCGGCAAAGGGAGGTGGAAAGGTTTTTCTCATCTCCAACGAAACCAACTCCACGCTTAGAAAAAATACGTCCGAATTGCGAGATCGCCGTCTGGTCCATGCCAAAGAGGACAAGGTGGACGAATTTATCGTCCGTACCCGCACCCGGACGATAAACGGAAAACTCGACTCGCTCGGCACTTGGCGGATATACGAACCCTTCCGGCTTCCGGCAGAACGAAACGAAGCCGTCAGTCTCGTGGGCAACATCCTCGGCATGATGGCGCTCGAATACGTGGACGACCATCCGACCTCGTTGGCGCCGTACGGTCTGGATGCGCCTGTGGCCACAGCCATGATCCGGTCGCGCGACGGCTCCGTAAACGCTACCGTATCGCTCGGCAAAACCGAAGACGACCGTATGTACGCGCTCAGTAGCGAACGGCCTACCGTATATAAAATATCAAGCCATTTTCTGGCGCAAATCGACCGTGATCCAGAACTTTTTCGCCGCAAAACAGCCTTCGATTTCCGTTCGTACGAAATCCCCAAAATGTACTTGCAACTCGGTCCCGAAAAAGTATCGGTCGTCAAACGATCTTTTGACGACTGGCGTATTATGGAGCCATTCCAATACCGTGCCGACGACAAAACCATCACGGCCATTCTCGACAGTCTCGAAGTCATGAAAATCGGCGAATATATCCCCTCTACACCCGAAAACCTGCGTCGTTACGGTTTTGAAAAACCCGCGGTGCAGTTTTCTCTTTCCGTGGAACAGCGTTCCATTCCGCAGGAGATCCTCGTCGGTGGGCTTTCGCAGGACGGCCAATTCCGCTATATCCGTGATCCTAAGGAAAACTGGATTTACGCCGTAGGCGCGACCGCGTTCAGCAGTCTTCCGCCGACCGCCCTCGACTTGAGAGACCGCAAGGTACTCCGTTTCAAAGGGTTCGAAGTACACATGTTCGAAGTCGTAGAAGGAAACAGAAGAACCCGCGTACGCCGAGATCAGAAAGAAAAAACCGTCTGGAAACTCGAAGCGCCTATACAGGGCAATGCGGACGCCGTCAGCGTAGGCCGGGCGTTTGGTCTGCTCGATACGCTTTTTGTCGAAGCCTTTATCACCGACGATCCGCAGGCGAATCTGGCACCGTACGGTCTGGAAAAACCCTTTATGGAAGTCATACTTCAGATCGGCGGACGCGACAACGTCCCCGAAGAACGTCTCTCTCTCCTTGTCGGAAGACCCTTCCCCGGTGACGGTCGCCTGATTTATATCAAACGACGCGACAGCGCGGCGGTAGCGCTGACAAAATCCGACTTTTTAGCTCACCTCAAAATCATGATAGCCAATACCGCCGCGCTGTAGGATGAACAGACTCTTTGTAGGATGCGCAGGCGTCTGGATGATACTGTGGGCTTCTTTTGCCGCTACCGCCGCCGCGCAATCCGTTTCTTCAGACACCTTGATCGTTGGCGCACGTGTCGATCAGGAACGTATCCGGGTCGGCGATCCGTTTTTATTTGCCGTGTCTGCCGGCCTTCCGCTTGGCGGAGCCGTCGAATGGCCAGCGCAGGGCAATAGTCTCGGTCCGTTCGAAATCCTTGAACTCAGCCGCAAAGGGCCGATATCCGGAGCGGCCGGTGCTGTTTCCGATACGCTGGTCTATACGCTGACCGCCTACACGCTCGGTCGGCTGGTCATCCCCGCGCTTGCAGTCGTCTGCCGAACTACCGGTGGGACGACGGCGATGGCCGCGACCGACTCGATTGCCATCGCTGTCGTCAGCGTCATCGAGGACGAAGCGACCGATATCCGGGATCTTAAAGACCCGGAGGAAGTGCCTGCCGTCACCCCGTGGTATCTATGGGCGGCACTCGTCGCTGTCATCGCTGTCGTTGCGCTTGTGGTCGCGTATTTTTTGTGGCGTCGCAAAAAACCGGCGTCTCCGGTGGCAATCCCCGCCGTCACCGTACGGAAATCGCCATACGAAACGGCGCTCGAAGAACTCGATCGGCTGGCGGAAACCGGACTGTGCGCGCGTGGAGCCGTCAAGCAACACTATACCGAATTGGCGGACATCGCGCGGCGGTATCTGGGAGAACGCTACAGGATCGCAGCCATGGAAATCACGACGCGCGAACTGCTTGCCGAACTCGACAAAACAGGGCTTTCCTTCGAACAACGTCACCGTATCGCCGACCTTCTGGCAACCTGCGATCTGGTGAAATTTGCTCGTCATGTTCCGACTGTCTCCCATCAGGAAGGGTCGATAGACGAAGCCCGGGGGATCGTAGCATTTGCAACCCCCGAAGAAAAACCGGCAGAAACGCCACAATCCAGCGAGGCGATTTCTTGATGCGGTTTGCCCATCCCCTTTTCTTTTTGCTGTTGGCGCTGATTCCCTTGCTCGTCTGGTACTATCTGACGGTGCTGAAACGGCGGCGCGGTGGATTGGGCTTCTCCGACCTGTCGGTCATCCGCAGACTGCGGCCCTCGCCTCTGTTGCGCTACCGACACGCCCCCCTTGTCCTGCGAGCGATCGTCATCGGCCTGGCCATCGCCGCCATGGCCAGGCCCCAAGCCGGGGTGCAAGGCGAGGAGGTAACCACCGAAGGCATCGACATCGTATTGTCGGTCGATATTTCCGGCTCTATGCGTGCCGAGGATTTCAAACCCCGCAACCGGCTATACGTTGCCAAGCAGGTAATGGCCGAATTTATCAAGGGCCGCCGCAGCGACCGCATCGGCATGGTGGTGTTTGGAGGACGAAGTTTTACCCAATGCCCGCTTACGCTCGACTATAACGTTTTGCTGGGACTGCTCGACCAGATCGAAATCGGCATGATCGAAGACGGTACGGCTATCGGTATGGGTATGGCCAATGCCATCAATCGGTTGCGCCAGAGCACGGCAAAGAGCAAGGTCGTCATCCTGCTTACCGACGGAGTAAACAACACCGGAGCCATCGACCCGCTCACCGCCGCGCAGGCAGCAAAGGCACTCGGCATCAAAATCCATACCGTCGGCGTAGGCCGAGAGGGTGGCGCGCCTATTCCGGTAGACGACCCTATCTTTGGCAAAACTTATGCCCGCAATCCGGACGGCAGTCTCATGATGACCGAAATCGACGAACCTACGCTCCGGGAAATCGCTGATATTACGGATGGCGTCTATTTCCGTGCCACAGACGCGCAGACATTGGCAGACATCTATCGCCGGATCGACGCCATGGAACGCACGGAAATCAAAACCGTAGCTTACATCCGGTATCGGGAACTTTTTATGTATTTTCTTCTGCCTGCCCTGGTGCTTGTCTTGTCCGAGACCGTCCTGACGCATACGCGCCTCAGACGGTTGCCATAGCCGGAGCGGAACATGCGATTTGCCCATCCCGAATATCTGTATGCGTTGCTGTTGGTCCCGGCGTTGTTGGTTTTTTATATCCTGATGTTTCGACAAAAACGGGAGGATATGAAGCGGCTGGGCGATCCGACGTTGCTGACCCGGCTGTCGCGTACCGTAAGTCCGGGCCGACAGCAGATAAAAATCGCCCTGCTTCTTGCCGGTGTCGCCTGTTGTCTTGGGGCGCTTGCACGCCCTCAACTCGGCACAAAAACCGAAACCGTAAAACACGAAGGTCGTGAAATCGTGGTCGCTATCGACGTCTCGAACAGCATGATGGCCGAAGATATCAAACCCAGCCGGATGGAACGGGCAAAACATGCCGTCCGCACGCTCGTGTCAAAACTCGAAGGCGACCGCATCGGACTGGTGGCTTTTGCCGGTGCCGCGTTTTTGCAATGTCCGCTGACCGCCGACTATGGCGCGGTGGAGCTTTTTTTGTCCGGGCTTGATACCGAAACGGCAGGTGTACAGGGAACGGTGATCGGGCAAGCGCTTTACACCGCGCTACGGACTTTTGGCGAAAACCCCCAGGGAAACCGAGCCGTCGTGTTGCTTACCGACGGCGAAGACCATGAAGACGATCCTCTAACGGCTGCCCGCGACCTTGCCCGCGCAGGCGTCCGCGTCTATGCCATCGGCGTAGGAACCCCTGCCGGTGAGCCGATACCGATAAGAGACGCCACCGGACAGGTAACGGGACATCGAAAAGACAAAAACGATACCATTGTTATGAGTCGTCTGGACGAAGTGACGCTTCAGCAGATCGCCGCAGAAACCGGCGGTGCCTATTATCCATCTACACTTGACGAAACCGAAATAGATGCCATCCATGAAGCGATCTCCCGTATGGATGCCTCAGCATTTGAGTCAAAACAGTTTACTCAGTATGAAGAACGATATCAGTATGTGCTGGCTTTCGGGCTTTTCTTTCTCTGTCTCGAAGCCTGTATCGGCGACAGAAGACCGCCACGCACAGAAGGGCAGGGTCGATTCGAATGATGATTCCGATGTTCGTTTCGCTGATGGTAATCGGCTGGTCGCCGGGTGCAAAAAACACCGAAGGGAACCAACACTACCGCAACGGGCGATACGATGAGGCGCTGGCGTCCTATCAGACCGCGCGAGACGATGAGCCGGACAATCCGGCACTACACTACAACATGGGAAACGCCCTGTACCGAAAACAGCAGTACGCCGAGGCCGCCGCCGCCTACAGACAGGCCATACGGGGAGCCGATTCGCTGAGCGCCCGTGCCTATTATAATCTCGGTAACAGCCTGTACCGCGCGGGGCAAGGCGACCAGGCCGTCGAAGCCTACAAACGAGGACTACGTATCACGCCGGGCGATGTGGACATGAAATACAATCTTGAATTTGTCCAGCGGCAACTTCAGCAACAAAACCAGCAACAACAAAACAAACCGGATGACCCCAAGGATGACCCCAAAGGCGAAAAGAACCAGGAAAAGCCACAGGACACGTCTCAGGATCATTCGGAGGATAAGAACAAACCGGAAGAAAAAAAACAAAACCGGCCTCGAAAAGGGGAGTTAAACAAGGAAGAGGCGGAGCGGTTGCTCAACGCGCTCAATCAACAGGAACAGGAAGACCGGAAGGACAAACGCCGCCAAAACGCGGCACAACAGCAAGATCCGGACAGAGACTGGTAGCCTTTCTCAACAGGAACACGCCATGATCGTCATGAAATTCGGAGGCACGTCGGTAGGCAGCGCAGAGGCCATGCGACGCGTGGCCCACATCGTCGAAACCTATCGTTCCCGGAAACCGGTCGTCGTCGTATCAGCCATGACAAAAGTGACCGACACGCTACGCGCCATCGCCCGCGAAGCCAGCGAAGGACGTATGCCGACGCAGGCGTTGGAGGAATTGCACAGACGGCACGAAGAAACCATCACCACGTTGCTTTCGGGCAAGGATAAGGAACAGACGCTTGCCGTGTGTTTGGCCATGTTGGACGAGTTGGAAGACATTTGTCGAGGGATTTCCCTGCTCAGGGAGTTGAGCCTTCGTTCGGTGGACCTTGTCAGTTCGTTTGGAGAACGGCTATCGGCTCCTATCGTAGCCGGGTTGCTAAATACGATCGGTATGAACGCTTTTTCGGTAGACGCGCGTCAGGTCGTGCGCACCGACGACCGGCATACCGAGGCAGAGGTAGACTTTCCCATAACCGACCTTCTGTTGTGCGAGACGATACTGCCTGCCGTCGCGGAAGACCGGATACCGGTCGTCACGGGTTTTATAGGAGCGACCGAGCAGGGAGCGACGACGACCTTGGGGCGGGGCGCGTCCGACTATACCGCTTCTATCGTGGGTGGGGCGCTACAGGCCGACGAAATCTGGATATGGACGGACGTGGACGGGGCCATGACCGCGGACCCTCGGATCGTGGAGGATGCGCAGGTGCTGGAAAAGATCACCTATCACGAGGCCGCTGAAATGTCATATTTTGGTGCCAAAGTGCTCCATCCGAAGACAATGGTGCCGGCGGTCCGGCGACGTATCCCGATCCGGATCAAAAACACGTTCAACCCGTCCAGCGCGGGCACGCTCATTTCGGACGAAACGACCGTCATGCCGTTGGGCGCCAAAACCATCACGAGCATCGACCGGTTGTGTCTGATTATGATCGAAGGCAGTGGGTTGGTCGGTCTGCCCGACACCCCCGCGCGCGTATTCAAAACAACCGCTGGTCTCAAGGCCACGGTGCTGATGATCACGCAGGCGTCATCCGAGCACGACATCTGTCTGTTATTGGGCGAAAAAGACGGGCTGACGGTGCTTCATGCCTTGCGGACGGAATTTGCCCGCGAACTCGAAAGCGGTATTCTCGAAGCCGTTTCTATGCAACCCGACATCGCGGTGGTGGCGGTAGTCGGACAAGGCATGAAAGGTACGCCCGGCATGGCCGCGCGTACTTTCGGCATACTCGGAAAACACCAAATCAACATCATCGCGATCGCTCAGGGTTCTTCCGAACTCAATATCTCGTTTGCCGTGTCGCGCGATGACTTGCAAGACACTGTCCGTCTCGTGCATCAGGCGTTCGAGCTGGGAAAGAAAAAACATTCGTGAAAACGCTTCACCTGTTTCAATATGGAAAAGGAAATATCGGAGCCGCGCTGTTTCGGCAGATTGCAGCGCAGAAGAAAACGCTCGAAAAACGGTATGGGTTTCGGTTCGAGTATGTGGGGTTGTGCGGACGCGACCGAGCGGTACTTGCGCCTTCCGGTTTCGATGGCGCGATCCATACGGATTCCCCTGAACGGATTCTTGCCGAGCATCCCGACCGTCGGCCCTATACAGACGCGATGGACATCCTGACCCGTGTCCTGCAACTCGATCTGCCCGATCTTTGCATCGTCGATACGACCGCCGCCGATTTTGCCGACGTACACCTAACCTGTCTGCGACACGGTGCAACGGTCGTAACCGCCAACAAAAAGCCGTTGGCCGCCCCGTATCCGGTATACGAAGAAATGCAACGTCTGGGGCGTGAGGCTTGCCAGCGATACTGGTACGAAACTACTGCAGGCGCGGGGCTTCCGGTGATCGGCACGATTCGAGAACTGATCGCTACGGGCGATGTGGTAAGCGAAATTACAGGTTGTCTAAGCGGAACGCTGGGTTACATTTGTTCTCAACTGGATACGGGCCGGGCTTTTTCCGCCATCGTCGAAGAAGCCAGAACGCTCGGATATACCGAGCCGGATCCGCGGGACGACCTCAACGGCATGGATGTGGCGCGCAAGGCGCTTATCCTCGCCCGCGAGATCGGCTACCGCGTCGAGCTTGCAGACATCAAAACGACTGGTATGGTTTCGGATACACTTCTTGCCGCTTCTTCCGTGGAGGCGTTTATGGAGTGCCTCGAAGAGGAGGATGCGGTATATGCCCGGCGAGTCGAAGACTGTCGAGGGCGGGCCGAAACACTGCGATACGTCGCGACGATACACGATGGCGATGTGCGGGTAGGTCTTGAAAATACGCCAAAAGACAGCCCGACCGGCAGCCTGTCGGGACCGGACAATCTGATTGCAATCACCACGCCCCGTTATGCGGCGCGTCCGGTGGTGATCCGGGGGCCGGGAGCCGGTGCGGAGGTAACTGCGGGTGGTCTTTTTGGCGATCTGATCAAAGCCGCCATGATGCGGTAAGAAAGGGGAAAACAAGATGAGCGAAAAAATCCGTGTGGGTATACTCGGCGCAACAGGTGCGGTGGGACAACGGTTTGCGCAGTTGTTGGAAAACCATCCATGGTTTGCGGTGACGGCGCTTTCCGCCTCCGAACGCTCCGCCGGAAAGCCGTACACCGAAGCCGTCAACTGGCGGCTCGACACACCTATTCCGAGTGAACTGGCCGGTATGGTGGTCAGCGCCTGCGAACCGAACCTGCCTTGCGATGTGGTGTTTTCCGGGCTGGACTCGTCGGTTGCCGGTCCCATCGAAGAACAGTTTGCCACCGCTGGGTATGCGGTGATCAGCAACTCCCGAAACCACCGGATGGACGAAGACGTTCCTCTTCTCATCCCCGAAGTAAATCCGGATCATACCGCCATTATTCCGCATCAACGCCGACGGCGCGGTTATGGACGCGGATTTATCGCTACCAACCCCAACTGTTCCACCGTCGGGTTGACCATGGCGCTCAAACCGCTTGCCGATCGCTTTGGCGTCCGGCAGGTGTCGGTCGCTACGATGCAGGCACTCTCCGGCGCCGGATATCCCGGCGTATCGTCGATGGACGTGCTGGACAATGTCCTTCCCTATATCAAAGACGAAGAAGAAAAGATGGAACGCGAACCGCTCAAATTGCTCGGCAGATGCGACGGCGAGCGTTTCGAACCCCTTGTCCTGACCGTGAGTGCGCAATGCAACCGGGTTCACGTACTGGACGGACACTTGGAGTGTGTGTCGGTCAAATTGGAAAAAAAGGCCGAACCAGAAGAAGTCAACGATGCGTTCAGAACCTTTTCGGGGCTTCCGCAGGCGCTGGGACTTCCCTTTGCCCCCGCGCGTCCTATCGTGCTACGCGAAGAGGCGGACCGACCACAACCCCGTTTCGACCGGGACACCGAACACGGCATGGCGGTCGTTGTTGGGCGTGTCCGGCCCTGCCGTCTGCTCGATTTCAAGTTTCTTGCGTTGGTGCACAACACTATCCGGGGTGCTGCCGGCGCTGCGGTACTCAATGCCGAGCTACTCAAGGCGCAAGGCTACATCGGAGCGTAAAGATGGCAAGCTGCGCGCGTTTTCTTTTGTGGCTGTCGATGGTGCTATGCCTGTTTGCGGTCTTCCCCAGCCGTGCCCAGGAATTGTCGGTCGAGGCTAGCGTAGACGCGTCGCGCATTTCGGTAGACGACGTCGTTACGCTGGTAATCTCAGTGTCCGGCAGAAATCTCGAAGATGCGCCGGAACCGTCTCTTCCTGCTCTAAACGATTTTCTCATCGTGGGGCGCTCTTCGGCTACCTCATCGAATTTTTCTCTGAGCAACGGACAGGTAAACACCTCGCAAACGATTCAGTATATCTATCAGCTTCAACCGCGCCAGACCGGAAAATTCGTCATCGGCACGGCCAGCGTCGCGTACGGCGGCAGAACCTACCGAACCACGCCGTTTACCATCGAGGTGACGCAGGGACAGACGGGAGGTCAACGTCCGAGCTCGGGCACATCGCCGGGACAAAACGCACCTCCCGGCAAAACGACCTACGCCAAAGATGATATGTTTCTCCGGGCGATCATAGACAAAAAACAGGCGTTCGCAGGCGAACAGATCACCGTCGTATACAAACTCTTTACCCGCGTGGAGCTGACCACCGCTCAGTATGACCGTCTGCCCTCGTATACGGGATTCTGGGTGGAAGAGTTTTTTTCGGCCAAACACCTCGAATACAAACAAGAGATCGTCGACGGAAAAAGATACGCTACGGCGATTCTCAAACAGATTGCCCTGTTCCCGACCGTTACGGGCGAACAGCAGATCGAACCCCTTACCATGCTTTGCGACGTACCCGCAGGAGGAAAAAATCTGATCGACAGTTTTTTCAACGATCCGTTTTTTTCACGTACCCATCAGGTGTCGATTCAAACCGAACCGCAGACGGTTGAGGTAGTTCCCCTGCCTGCTTCGGGCCAGCCTAGAGGTTTTGGCGGTGCGGTGGGCCAGTTTTCGATACGTAGCTTTGTGGATCAGACAAAGGCCGAAGTCAACCAACCCGTTACCATGACCGTCGAAGTCAGCGGAACAGGCAACATCAAGACGCTGGGAGAGCCGGTACTACCGGACCTTGCCGTCTTCAAACGCTATGCGTCGGAAAGCCGCGACGAAATTGCTCCAAACAACCAGCAGATCGCCGGAAAAAAGATATTTACCCATGTCCTTATCCCGCTTCACCCCGGGGAACAACGTATAGCGCCTGCGTCGTTTGTCTTTTTCGACCCAGTGTCTCGGGCTTATAAAACGGTAACCACGACACCGCTCGTGCTGTCTGTCGAGCCGGGAAGAGACGGTGGGGGTGTCGCGGGTGTTATGCCGCAAAAAACAGCCGTTTCGCAAATGCGTCAGGATATCCAGTATATCAAACCGGAAACCGTTTCCTTAGAAGATCAGGGCACGGCCCTGTACGGTTCGCTGTGGTATATTCTGCTTCATCTGATACCGGCGGCGGCGGCGGAGATCGGAA
>Ga0194132_10003377_pt1 | contig 28482 bp, 27 predicted proteins | sample TA2KigOf80mmetaG_FD_148612 | JGI IMG/M metagenome (GOLD analysis project Ga0194132, IMG submission 148612) | Freshwater microbial communities from Lake Tanganyika, Tanzania - TA2015054 Kigoma Offshore 80m | ecosystem: Environmental > Aquatic > Freshwater > Lake | place: Tanzania: Lake...
CGCGCGCGCGCTGCAAAGCCGCGGCGTGACCGGTGTGATCACGCCGCTCCCCGACAGCGCGCGCATCGACAGCGAAGCCTTGCTCGCCACGCCGTTTTTGCGCGAGGTGGCCGGCCAGCACGTGGTGATTTTTCGCGGCGACGGCGGCCGTGAATTGCTGGGTGACACCTTGCGCGCGCGCGGCGCGCGCGTCCAAACCGTGACTTGTTATCGCCGCGGCAAACCCACGTTCGATGCCGCGCTGCTAAACGCCGCGGGCGCGCGCGGTGAAGTGGCGGCGGTGATCGTCACCAGCAGCGAAGGCTTGCGCAATTTTCGCGAGCGGCTGGGCGCGGGCGGCGGCTGGCTTGATCACGCGCTGGTGGCCGTGCCGCATCCGCGCATCGCCGCGGTGGCGCGCGAACTGGGTTTAACGCGCGTGGTCGAATCGGCAAGCGGGGATGAAGCGCTGGCCGCAACCGTGCTGCGCGCGTTTGCCGCTTGAGCCGATGGCCCTCGCCCATGCATACTCCAAGCCTTCGTTATGAATGACACTCCGTTACCCGCGCCGGCGGCACGCGGCAATCGGTGGCTGGGCGTGGTGGCGCTGCTGGCGCTCGCCGCGTTCGCCGTCGCCGGCTGGCAATATCACTCGAGCCGGCAGGCGATCGAGGGCTTGCGCGCGGAACTGGCCAAGCGCCTGGCGAATGTGGATGCGCAAAGCACGGCGAGCCGCATCGCGGGCGATCAATTGCAGGAAGCCACGCGCGAAGCGTCGGTGAAGCTCGGCGTGCTGGAGGCCAGACTCGCCGAATCGCAGAGCCAGCAAATCGCGCTGGAGGCGCTGTATCAGGATTTATCGCGCAACCGCGACGAATGGGCGTTCGCCGAAATCGAGCAAACGCTGCTGGTGGCGAACCAGCAGTTGCAACTCGCGGGCAATGTGCGCGTCGCCCTGATCGCGTTGCAGGCGGCGGACACGCGCTTGCAGCACATGAACCGCCCGCAGCACGCGAACTTGCGCCGGGCGATCAACGATGACATTGCCCGGTTAAAGGCTGCGCCGTTCGTCGACACCGTGGGTTTGGCGGTGCGCATCGATACCGTCGTGGGCGCGGTGGACAAGCTGCCGCTTGCCGCCCACACGCGCGCGGCGGCGCAGGAGGCGCCGCCAGCCCCCGCGGCGGATGAACCCGGCTGGTCGCGCACCGCGCGCGGCGTGTGGCAAGAGTTAAAGCAATTGGTACGCGTGCAGCGCGTCGAATCCGACGTGCCGCTGCTCGCGCCGGCGCAGCAGTTTTTTTTGCGCGAGAATCTGAAGCTGCGTTTGTTGACGGCGCGCATGGCGCTGCTGACGCGCGATCAAGCCACGTTTCGCGGCGATTTAAAATCCGCGCAGGAGTGGATCACGCGTTATTTCGATACGCGCGATAAATCGGTGGCGGTGGTGCTGGCGTCGCTTGCCGCGCTGCAAAAGGCCGACGTCGTGATCGAGTTGCCCGATTTGTCGGCGACATTGAAGGCGCTGCGCATGATGTCGCCGGCCGCCACGCGCGCCAAACCACTGTGATATAACCTATTGATTTTATTGAATCTTTTATTTCTGGCATCGAGGCTGTGAAAGCACTGTTCTGGATCTTGAGTGTGATCGTGCTGGCAGTGGGGCTCGCCGCGCTGGCCCTACGCGCCAACACCGGCTATGTGCAAATCGTGTGGCCGCCGCATCGCATTGAGGTGTCGCTGGTGCTGGCGGCGGTGACGTTGCTGGCGGGGTTGGTGCTGACGTATCTCGGTGTGCGCTTGATCGCGGCGATGGTGGCGATGCCGCGGCAGGTGCGCGAATACCGCGCCGCGCGCAAAAAGCGCCAGGGCATCGAGGCGCTGGGCGAAGCGTTACGCGAATTTTTTTCCGGGCGTTTTGCGCGCGCCGAAAAAGCGGCCACCACCGCCATCGAGTTAAGCGACCAGCCCGGTCTGGCGGCGATGCTCGCCGCGCGCGCGGCTCACGAGCTGCGCGCGCCGCAACGGCGCAATGGGTATCTCGCGCGCGGCGCGGCGGTGTTGCCCGAGGGGGCGCTGATGAAGGTCGTCACCGAAGCGGACTTGTTGCTCAAGGAGCGGCGCGCGGCCGACGCGCTCGCCGCGCTCGGCGCGATGCCGCAAAAACACACAGCGGGGCTGCGCCTGGAATTAAAAGCGTTGCAGCTCGCCAGAGAGTGGGAGCGATCGCTACCCGTGATCGATCAGCTTGAAAAACGCAAGGTCTACGATGCCGCGCAAGCGCGCGAGCTGCGCGCGCGGGCGTGGATTGAGCATCTCAAAAAGCGCGGCGGTGCGGACGTCGCCGCGCTCGACGAAGCGTGGCGCAAGGTACCCGATGCATTAAAGCTCGATGCGCGCGTGGCGCGCGCCGCCGCCCAGGGGTATATCGCGTTAAACGCCGGCCACCGCGCCGCCCTGTTGATCGAACGCGCGCTCGATCAAGCGTGGGATAGCGAGCTCGCCGCGCTCTACGCCGAGTGCGACGGCGGCGATGCGGTGAAACGCATCGAGCATGCCGAGCGCTGGCTCGCCGCACAGCCGCGCGATGCGGGCTTGCTCGCTACCTTGGGCCGCTTGTGCGCGCGGCAAAGCTTGTGGGGCAAGGCGCAGAGCTATCTTGATGCCAGCTTGTCGGTCGAGCCCACGCTCGAAGCGCATCTTGCGGCGGCGCGCTTGAACGAACAGCTCAATGACCATGAGGCGGCACAAAAGCATTATCGCGCGGCGTTGGAGTTGGCGTTGACGCGGTTAAAACCGGCAACGGGATAATAACGGGGTAAACCAGGGAGGTTTCCATGCGGTTGCGGCATATTTATAGCTTGGGTTTGGCCGCGGGTTTGGCCACGGGTTTGGCGGCGGGCTACGCCCACGCGCAGCAATATCCCGCGCGCCCGCTGCGCATGATCGTGCCCTACCCACCCGGCGGCGCGGTCGATTTCACCGCGCGCCTGCTGGCGCAACGGCTCGGTGAGAGTTTGGGGCAGGCGGTGGTGATCGACAATCGCGGCGGCGGCGGCGGGGTGATCGCGGCGGACCTCGCGGCGCGCGCGCAGGCCGACGGCTATACCCTGTTTTTCGGCACGCCGGCTTCGCTGTGCGTGGCGCCGGCGATCCAATCCAAAGTGCCGTACGACACGCTGCGCGACTTTGCGCCGATCAGCCGGCTGGTGGTGAATCCGCAGATTCTGGTCGTGCTGCCGAGCTTTCCGGCGAACAACGTTGCCGAATTGATCCAGGTGGTGCGCGCCAAACCGGGCGCTTTCAACTATGCCTCGGTGGGTGTGGGCAGTCCTCAGCATCTGGGCATCGAGCTTTTAAAAGCGCGTGCCAAGCTCGATATTTTGCACGTGCCTTACAAGGGCGGCGGCCCGGCGATGACCGATGTGCTGGCGGGACGCGTTCAGATTTACATGGCCAGCATTCCCGGGCTGTTGCCGCACATCAAGGATGGCAAAATCAAGGTGCTGGGTGTGGCGGCACTGGAACGTTCCCAATCGCTGCCCAATGTCCCGACCATCGTGGAGTCGCTGCCGGGCTACGAGTATGTCGGCACCTGGTACGGCATGTTGACGCAAACCAAGGTGGCGCCGGCGATCATCACGCGGCTGAACGGGTTGCTCAACAAGGCGCTGCAGGCCGATGACATACGGCAAACCCTGATTTCGCATGGCTCGTTGCCGCAGCCCTCGTCGGTGGAGGACTTCGCCAGGTTTCTCCGTAGCGATTGCCCGAGCTGGGCGCGCGCGGTGAAGTTGGCCGGTATCAAACCGGAGTAGGCGCGTGGTATCCGGCTGCGTCGCATGACGCAAAATCTGTTCGCGCGCCTGGCTGAAAAACCGCAGTTCGCGGCGTTGCGGCAACGCGATTTTCGTATGTTGTGGATTGCGACACTGCTTTCGTCCACCGCGCGCTGGGCGGACATGGTGGTGCTCGGCTGGCTGACGCTGGAGTTGACCGATTCGCCGCTGATGGTGGGCATTGTCACCGGCAGCAAAATGGCGGGTTACCTCGCCGCGCCGTTCATGGGCGTGGTGGCCGACCGCATGGATCGGCGGCATTTGTTGATCATCGCGGCGCTGATCAATCTGGCGGTGGCGGCGCTGATGCTGTGGCTGTTCGCGGCGGGCTGGCTTGCGCTGTGGCATGTGATCGCGCTGGCGCTCGTGAGCAGTGTCACCTGGGCGATCGACAACCCCGCGCGCCAGGCGCTGGTGCCCGATTTGGTGGCGAAGGAACATCTCACCAATGCCGTCGCGTTAAACGCCGTGGCGATGGAGATCACCGTGGTGGTGGGCCCGGCGCTGGGCGGCTTGCTGATCCCGCTGCTCGGCATGAGCGGCGCCTACGCGCTGATCGCGGCGATTTTTCTGCTCGACGTGGTGGTGCTGCTCAAAATGCAAAGCGTTAAGCAACATCAGCCGCAGGTGCGCGAATCGCCTGCGCGCAGTTTGGTCGAGGGCTTTAAGTACGTCGGCGGCAATCAAATCGTGCTGTGGCTGCTGGTGATCGCGTTTTTGCTGAACCTGCTGGCGGCGCCGTATCGTTATGCATTTTTGCCGCTGTTCGCGCGCTACATCCTCGATACCGGGCCAACCGGTTACGGTATGTTGACCGCGATGGCGGGCGTGGGCGCGCTGGCGGCGGGGCTGTGGGTGGTGTCGCTGGGCAATGTCAAGGGCAAGGGCAAATTATTGGTGTGGAGCAGCCTTGCGTGGCCGGCGGCGCTGCTGTTGTTTGCGCTGTCGACGTGGTATTCGTTGTCGCTCGCATTTATATTCGTGGCCGGGTTGATGCAAGCGATCGCGTGGACGGTGATCGCCACCTTGATCCTTGGCAGCACCCTGCCGGCAATGCGCGGGCGCGTGATGGGCTTGCGCACCGGCGTGGTGGTGGCGCTGCCGTTTGGCAATTTTCTCGCCGGCGCAGCGGCGGAGCGTTTCGGCGCGCCGATCGCGCAAGGCGCGTATGGTATCGCCGCGATATTGATGATGATCGCGATCGTTTGGTGGGTGCCTCATTTGCGTAAGTTGGATTGAGAGCGCGTAACGAGGTTGGAAAAGGTGTGTTCGTGCTTCGACGAGCTCAGCACGAACGGTTCACAAAATGGCCGTTCGCCCTGAGCTTGTCGAAGGGTGAACGGCCATTTTGTTTCGCGCTCGGGTTGAACCTTGGAGAATCAAGCGATGCGCTGCTTTCAAACCCTGCTGCCGATGCGCGACGGCGTGCGGCTTAATACCTTTGTGTATTTGCCGGATGAAGGCGGCCCGCGTTTCCCGGTGATCGTGCAGCGTACGCCCTATGGCATCACTTCGGGCATCACTTCGGCCGAAGGCTGCGCGAATCACGACCCAACACAAGGCTGGCTCCCCGCCGCCGATCAACCCATGCGTGGCTCGATCCTGCGTGGTTATCGCGCGATCACCGCGCGTGGCTACGCGGCGGTGTATCAGGATACGCGCGGACGCTACGGCTCCGAGGGCGAGGATCGCGTTTATGCCGACGACGCGGCCGACGGTTACGACACACTGCAATGGATCGCATCACAACCGTGGTGCAACCAAATGATCGGTGTTTCGGGCTCCTCCGCCGGCGCAACCACCGCTTTTGCCGCGGCCTCGACGCGCCACCCCGCGTTGCGCGCGTTTTTCGCGCAAGTCGGCGGCTCCAGCATTTACGACGACGTGGTGTACGAGGGCAACGCCATCGAGATGGAGCGGTTGTGGCTGTGGGTGTCGAAAAACATTCCCGGCCTGTCGGCGTCGCATCGCGAGGCGGCGATGCGCAAAAGCGGCATCGGCGCAAGTGCGCTCGAAGCCGCCGCGCAAGGCGCCGCCGCCCGTTACGCGCGGCTGGATGCGGCGCGGCAAGCCGCGGCGCCGTTTATCGAGAGCGAAGACTGGATGCGCCTGCCGCTCACGCGTTACCCCGATTTTTCGACTTGGCAGCCGTTTCTCGACGAGATCATCACGCACCCCGCGCCGGATGCGTTTCGCGCCGCGCACAACTTTCGGCGCACGATCGAGATCCCCGGCTTTTACGCCACCACCTGGTACGACATTTTTCAAACCAGCGTGATCGCGGCGTTTAACGAGGTGCAGGCGCGCGCGGGTAACCAGATGTTGTGGATCGGCCCCAACGATCACTACTACATTTACGAAACCAATTTTTGGCCGCGCGACCCGTATTTCGAGTGGTTCGATTATTGGTTAAAGGGCGAGCCGACCGGCATCGCGGATAAGCCCGCGGTGTTTTATTCGCCGCGCGCGTGGGTGGACGATCGCGCGGGGTATGTGGCGAATGATTGGCGTTACGCAGAGCGCTGGCCGCCGCCGGCCGCGCGGCCTCGACGTTTATTTTTGCGCGGCGATGGCACGTTGTCCAGTGATGCCGCCGACAGCGCGCCGCGCAGCTACACCTACGACCCGCGCCGCCCCAACCCCACGCTGGGCGGGCGCAACATGCTTATCGACGCCGGCCCGCGCGATCAGCGTGCGGTGCGCGCGTTGCCCGATTACGGTTTGATTTATCGCGGCGAACCGTTGCAAGCCGATCTCACCATCGCCGGTGAAGTGCACGCAACCTTGCACGTGAGCTCGGACTGCCCCGACACCGACTTCATCGTCAAGTTGATCGAGGTATTGCCCGACGGCCGTGCGCTGTCGTTGATGGACGGCGTGGTGCGCGCGATGTACCGCGACGGCGCAAACGTGCAGCTGTTGAAACCCGGCGAGGTTTACGCCGTGCACATCAGTCTTGCGCACCTGCATCACACCGTGCGCAAGGGCCATCGCCTGGAAATCGACGTCGTCAGCAGCAACTTCCCGCGCCGCGCGCGCAACACCAACAGCGGGCACGCGCTGCTGGCAAACGACAGCGACGCGGATATCCGCGTGGCGCGCAACAGCGTGCATCACGCGGCGGCGACGCCGTCGTTTGTGCAGATTCCGGTGTTGTCTACGGCTTATTGATCTATTCAACAATCATTACACCGTTCGGGCTGAGCTTGTCGAAGCCCTGCTGCCCTTCGACAAGCTCTCAGGCGAACGGATGTGGTTTGTCACGAATGACGAAAAGATCAATAAGTGCGCTTGCCCCACGGCGAACTACTGCGGCTTAATCCCCGCCGCCTTGATGATGCGCCCCCACTTCTCGGTTTCGCTGCGCATGTAAGCGCCGAACTGCTCCGGCGTGCTGGCGACGATCTGCGCGCCTTCGTTGGCCATGATTTTCGCGAGGTCGGGCGATTTCAGCGCGCGCACGGCTTCTTGATGCAGGCGATCCAAGATCGGCTGCGGCGTGTTGGCGGGGGCTAAAAAGCCGAACCATTGCGTGGCTTCGTACCCCGGCACGGATTCGCCGATGGCGGGCACATCGGCCAGATGCGGCGAGCGCTTGGCGGTGGTGACGCCCAGCGGGCGCAGCCGTTGCGAGCGGATGTGGCTCATCGCGCTGGGCAGCGAGGGAATCTGAGCGGAAATTTCACCAGACAGATGGGCCACCAACGCGCTGCCCGAGCCCTTGTACGCCACGTGCACCACGTTGATCTTCGCCAGATGCGTGAACAACTCCAGCGACAAATGCGGGCTGGTGCCGATGCCCGCCGAGCCGACGTTGATCGCGCCGGGCTGTTTGCGCGCGAGCGCGATGAACTCGGGCACGCTTTTCACCGGCAGCGACGGGTGCACGATCAAAACGTTGGGCACGGTGGCGATTTGCGTGATCGGCGCCAGATCGCGCAGCGCGTCGTAGGGCAGCTTGGCGAACATCCACGTGTTGATGGCGAGCGTGGACGGGCTGACCAACACGGTGTAGCCGTCGGGCGCCGCCTTGGCGACGTTGTCGATGCCGATGGTGGTACCGGCGCCGGCGCGATTGTCGACGACCACGGCATGCCCCAGGAATTCACTTAGTTTCGCTGCGAGCGCCCGGCCCAGAATGTCGGTGCCGCCGCCGGGAGCCGAGGGCACCACCAGGCGGATGGTGCGCGCGGGGTAGGTTTGCGCGAGCGCCGCGCCGCTCACGCACAGCGCCAAGAGTGGTATAACGTAAGTATTTGATTTAATTGATATTTTTTTCATGAACGTCATTGCCTTGAAATGTATTAATCCGCCTTCATGCCGGCGCGTTTGATTGGTGCGGCGCATCCGTCGGGTGTGGTGGATGAAGTTTCCGCGCCTCGATTCAACAGGCTGCTTTTGATTTCGGCGGCATTCAAAATGTTGGTGAACTCACCGCGCAGGCGGTAATCCTGAACTTAAACATCGTGTCGATTCATTGCAGTCTATGGTTTGAGCCGGCGGGCGCCTACCGACAAGCCGACCGTGCCCAGGCAAGTATTGTAAGTGATGGCGCGCAATTGGCGGCGCGCGGCCTCGCACCAACACCCGCAGCCCGCGAACGCGGGCATCAGCCGGCCACGATTGGGTTGATCGCTTGTCGATTGGCAAAAGGCGTTGGGCAATACCCAAACCGATCGTAGTTCTGCAAGTTGAATGGGTCTTGCAGCACCGAGTCAGCACTCAAGAACCGCCCCAACCGCGGGTCATAAACCCGCCCATTCATATGAATAATCCCAAACGTGGCGAACTGCTCATGGGTAGTAAACCCACGATACCCATCCCCCGCCACATTGGACTGCCCCCACGGATCAAACGCGCGGCGACTGCCCGCCACCACCGCTCCGCTGGCATCGGTGGCCACCGTCACCGAGCCCAGGTGATCCTTGTGCCAATACTCCGTGGTGCTCACCGAGCCGGTGGTCACCACCGCCACTACCCCGGTGGGGGCGTTGATGTAGTGTTTGTGCCTGGTCTCTCTACCCGAGACCTCCCTCTCGTAGAGCAACGCGCCCGCGTTGCCGGGGTTCAGGAAGTACACCGTGGTGGTCACGCCCGATACCACGCGCGTCTCCTTCACCCGCGCGTGCTCCGGGCCGTAGACGAAGTTCAGCGTGTTGCTGCCGCGCGTGACGCTGGCGAGCATGTTGTAGCTGGTGTAGGTGAAGCTGCGCGTGCCCAGCGACGGGTCGACGCTTTGCGTCATGTTGCCGTTGGCGTTGTAGTTAAACGTCGCCCCGCCCAGTGCGCCGCTACCCGCCTGGATGCTGGTCACCGCATGCGGGCGCGAGCTGCCGTAGACATAGGTGCCCACATCGCTCTTGGTGAGGATGTTGCCCATGGCGATGTAGCTTTGCAGCTGGGTGGCAATGACCGGCCCGCTGCCGCTACGGCTAAGCAGCCGGTTTAGCGCGTCGTAGACGAAGTTCTCGGTGGTGGCCCCGCCGGTGGCCAGCGCGTCGGTTCGCTGGGCAACGGGTCAAAGCCGGCCCAAACGTTTAGCGCCCTGCTTCGGCTTTGATCCCCGCCCCGGCCACCACCTTCGCCCATTTCGCGAGTTCGCTGCGTATGTGCTCGCGCGCGGCTTCGGGCGTGGTGCCCTCAATTTCAAAGCCTTGTGGTTCAAGCTTCGCGCGCACGTCGGCGGCGTTGAGCGCTTTGTTGGTTTCGGCGTTCAAGCGCTGCACGATGGCCGCCGGCAATTTCGCCGGGCCCAGCAGCACGTACCATTGATTGGTTTCAAAGCCGGGCAAGCCGCCTTCGGCCACGGTGGGCAGGTCGGGTACGGTGGGCGAGCGTTTAAGGCCGCTTACGGCGAGCGCTTTTAATTTGCCGGCGCGGGTGTGCGGCAACGCCGCGGGCAAACTGGCGAACGCGAACTGCACATGCCCGCCGATCAGGTCGATCAACGCCGGCCCCGCGCCCTTGTGCGGCACGTGGGTGAAGCTCACCCCGGTCATTTGTGCGAGCAGCACCGCCGACAGATGCGTGGCGCTGCCGAAACCCGCCGAGGCGTAAACGATTTGGCCGGGCTTCGCGCGCGCCGCGGCGATGAGTTCCTTAATCGAGTTGGGCGCAAACGAGGGATGCACGCTGACGATGTTTTGCGACTGCGCCATGTAGGTGACCGGCGTGAAATCATTCAGCGCGTCATACGGCAATTTGCTCAACGCCGGGTTGATGCCGTGCGAGGCGGCGTAGCCCAAAAACAGCGTATAGCCATCGGGCGCGGCGCGCGCGGCGAGTTCGCCGGCAATCGCGCCACTGGCGCCGCCGCGGTTGTCGGCAATCATCGGCTGGCCCAGTTGTTCGGATAATTTTTGCCCGATCACGCGGCCGATAAAATCCGCGCCGCCGCCGGGCGGCAGCGGGATGATCAAACGGATCGGGCGTGTGGGGTAGGCTTGCGCGGCGGCGGGCCAGGCGCTCAGCGTCATTACGGCAGCAACAACTGCCAATCCGGTTCTCATAAAAATATTCAATAAAATTAAATATTTACGTTTTAGTCGCGAGTGGGGTGCTCACTGCCTTTTCAGATTGCGCTCCCACAAATCAAAAATTTTCGCCCACGAATGTTCCGACGCCACCGGGTTGTACGACGGGCGTTCGGCGAAACAATAACCGTGTTGCGTGCCGGGCAGCACTTCGAGCGTGTGTTTAGTACCGGCTTTTTTAAGCGCTGCGGTTAACGCGGGGATCACATGCGGCGGCACCGACGGATCGGTCTCCGCGAAACCGTAATAAAGCTCGCCTTTGATTTTGTCGACCAGTTGGTGCGGCGAATCTTCTTTGTCGGTGACGATGTTCACGCCGTAAAGCGATGCCGCCGCCATCATGCGCGTCGGAAAGCGCGCCGACACCGTGGTGATGTAGCAGCCGCTCATGCAATGGCCCACGCAGCCGAGCGCGCCGGGCTGCACTTTGTCTTGCGCGTCGAGCCACGCGATGTAACCGGCGGTGTCGTCGGCGACATCGGCATTGGTCAGGCTATTCATCGCCGCCTTGATCACGCCGGACATCGGATCGTTACGCCGCGGTATGTCAAAGCGGCAGGTGCCGAGCCGGTAATACATGTCAGGCAGCAAACAAAAATAACCGTGCTTGGCGATGCGCCGCGCCATGTTGCACAACTCCTCGCGAAAGCCCGGCGCGTCCATGTAGAGAATAATGCCGGGGAATGCGCCCGGTGCATCGGGGCATGCGGCGAACGAGGGGCACTTGCCGTACTTGGTGGTGACGAGAACGTTTTGTTCGATGAGGGCCATGGGTTTTCCTATTGAAAGTGTTAGGCTGCCGCCGCTTGCGACACCACCGTCGTGCGATGCATCAGGCGCGGCGTTTCGGCGGGGTAATCAAAAGTCGCTTGGTGTTGCGTGGCGCAATCATCCCACATTACCAAGTCGTGCTGGCGCCAGTTGTGGCGGTATTGAAACTCCGGTTTGATGCAGTGCGCCGTAAGTTCTTTGATGAGATCGCGGCTTTCGTCTCCGGGTAGCCCCAGAATTTTTTCCGTGTAGCCCTCGGTGACATACAGGCACTTGCGCTCGTTCACCGGATGCACGCGCACCACCGGGTGCACCGCTTCGAGGTCGGCCTTGACCGCCGCGCCGTAATCTTTTTTGATGCCGGAGTCGAGCGTTTGTTTCAAGCGGAACATGATGCTGTGCAGCGCTTGCAGCCCTTCAAGGCGTTGTTTGATCGCGGCAGGCAGCGCGTCGTAGGCTTTGGATACGCTGACGAATTTGGTGTCGCCCAACACGCGGCCATCCACCTGCGGCACGATCAGCGCGCGCAGCGCCGAAATCGCGTGCGGGCTTTTCAGATACGCGCCGTCGGTGTGCCAGAACACGCCGGCGTCGTAGGCGCCGATGTATTGACCGTCTTTTTTGATGTTGGAGATCACCATGATCTGCGGGTGGTGCGCGTGCAGCACGTTGGTGAGTTTCAATTGACGCAGCGTGCCAAAGCGCGCGCTAAAGCGGATGTGATCCTCGTCGGTGAGTTCTTGACCGCGAAAAAACAGTACTTCGTGGGTGTAAAACGCCTCGCGGATCGCCGCGAAGTCGGGCTCGCTCAAGGGTGTGCAAAGATCGGCGCCGATGACTTCGGCGCCGAGCGCGCAGCCGCTGGGTTTGATTTGAATCGTCATGTCGCGCGCGGTTGGCCGTTACTCGATTTTCACACCCGCCTGCTTGATGACGCGCCCCCACTTCGCCACCTCGTCGCGCAGGAACTGATCGAACTGCGCCGGCGAACCGGCCACGGGGTCGATGCCCATCTGGATCAATCGATCGCGGATATCCGGGCGTTTGCCGACGGCTTGAATCTCGCTGCTGATTTTTTCGATCGCCGCTTGCGGCGTACCCGCGGGCGCGAGCCAGCCGACCCAGGTGCCGCCCGATACCTGCACGCCGTTCTCGGCAAGCGTGGGGATGTCGGGCGCCGCAGCCACGCGCTTTTCCGAGGCCATGCCCAACGCCCTGATGCGCCCGCTGCGCACGTGCGGCATCATCGAGGAGGGCGTATCGATCAGGATTTGAATTTCACCGCCGGCGAGCGCCTGCGTCGCCGGCGCGGTGCCCTTATACGGCACGTGATTCATGCGTATGCCGGTGGTCAACATCAACAATTCGGTGGTGAGGTGAGCCGCGGCGCCGATGCCGCTGGAGCCGAAGGCGATGGTGCCGGGTTTTGCCTTGGCCAGCGCAACCAGCTCCTTGATGTCTTTCGCGGGCAGATTGTTGGTGGCGGTGACGATCAGCGGCGCGGTCACCAGCAGCGACACGGTGGAAAAACTTTTGATCGAGTCATACGGCAGCTTGGGATACAGCGTTTGATTCGCCGCGTGCGCCGCGATCACCGAGGCCAGCGTGTAACCATCGGCTGTGGCCTTGGAGACGATTTCCACACCCAAGATGCTGTTCGCGCCGGGGCGGTTATCGACCAGTACGTTTTGGCCAATCGCCTTGGAAACTTCCTGCGCGAAGATGCGCGTCACCACGTCGGTGATGCCACCGGGGGTGTAGGGCACGACCACGCGGATCGGGCGTGCAGGGTAATTTTGTTGCGCGTAAAGTGGCATCGCGCACACTGCGGCGAACACTATGAATAATGCACAAGTATTTGATTTTATTGACATTGTAATTTTAGGGGTAAAAAGGTTAAAACCACGGACAACGCCTTCGACGCTTGCCTGGCGGGCGGGCAAAGTACGATATTCTAAACGGCTGCGATGATCTGAAACGATACAGGGAGAGTTAGTTTATGGCCGGCGCAACACAAACCGGGAAACGCAAATCATCCGCCGCGCGCGCCATCAAGAGCCAGCGCGACTATGACGCCGTGCTGGGGGTGACGCAGCGCTTGTTGGCGATGCCCAACCGCGATACCGCGGCGGAGCGGCGCTTAAAAGCGTTGCTCGAAAAAATGGATCGTTACGAAGAAACGCATGAAGACGCGGATAACGATGATGCCGACACCATGGCCTACGGCGGCGCGTATCGACGCTGGTCGGATGATGCGGCGGAGCATTAGCGCCTGTTAACCCTTGATTGTTGAGATGCGCTGCTGTCCCAAGCGTCGCCGGCAAGCGCTCACCGCGGGCGCTATCGCGAATGTTGTGCCGGCCGGTGCGTGGCACACACGCGGCGACATGGGCGCCGCACGTCGCCGCATGTTGCTGCAGGTCGCCGCACGTCGCTGCACGAATTTTTTAACTCATTGATTTTATTATAGTTTTTATTTTTGCCGTAACCCGTGCCGATTGCGGGGCAAGCGCTGTGTGGGGTTGCGCGCGCGGTGCCGCGCGCCCGAATCCCGCCACAATTTCCCGCCACATTGCCATAGCCGATTCCCCAGACGCGCCCTTTTCGCCCGCTTAAATGCAAGGCATGACCGGGTGGCCGGTCGCTTACGCGAAGAAGGGGAGTCACATGCAATTATTGTTACATCACATCCGCCGCGCCGCTGGCCTGCTCGGTGGGTTGATGGCGGCGGCGTGCGCCGCGCACGCCGCGCAACTCGCGCAACCCGCGCCGGACACCGTGCCGATGCGCGTGCAGGAAGTGCAATCGGGCACGCTGCTGTTCAGAGGCGAAGACGGCGCAACCATGGCGGTGCCACGGCTGTCGACCGAAGTGTCGATCCAGGTTTCCGGCATCGTTGCGCGCGCGGTGGTGAAGCAAACCTTTCGCAACCCGCACGATGCGTGGTTCGAGGGCATTTACGTGTTTCCGCTGCCGCAGAACGCCGCCGTCGATCACCTGAAAATGCGCATCGGCGAGCGCGTGGTTCAAGGCGTGATCAAGGAGCGGGCGCAAGCCAGGCAGGCTTACGAACAAGCCAAGGCGGGCGGCCAGCGCGCGGCGCTGCTCGAACAAGAGCGGCCGAATATTTTTACCGCGAATGTCGCCAACATCGGCCCGCGCGACAGCATCGTGGTCGAACTGGAATATCAGCAAACGCTGCGTTACGACCGCGGGCAATTTTCACTGCGTTTCCCGACGGTAATCGGGCCGCGCTACATCCCCGGCACGCAGATGGCCGACGGCGCGCCCGGCAGCGGCTGGGGCCAAAACACCAACACCGTGCTCGATGCCGCGCGCATCACGCCGCCGGTGCCGCTGTCCGGTTCGCTGGATGAACCGCTCAACCCGTTGACACTCACCGTCATGCTCGACGCCGGTTTGCCGCTCGCCGCGGTGGCGAGCCCGTATCACGATATTCAGGTCAAGGACATCGATGCGCAACGCCGCGAGATTCGACTCGCCGGCAAGGCGTGGGCGACGCGCGATTTCGAATTGACGTGGAAACCGCACGCCGACCAACAACCGCAAGCCGCGTTTTTTACCGAGCAAAAAGGCGGCAAGACCTACGGCCTGCTGATGGTAATGCCGCCCGCCGCGGCCAACACCAAAGCGTTGCCGCGCGAAGTGATTTACATCATCGACACTTCAGGTTCGATGGAAGGTACCTCCATCGTGCAAGCGCGCGAGGCGCTGCACATGGCGGTGGCGCGTTTAAGCGCGGGCGACACCTTTAACGTGATCGAATTTAACTCGTCTGCCAAGGCGTTGTTCGAAGATGCGCAGCCGGCGACGCAAGACAACATTCGCACGGCGGTCAACTGGGTGAAAAACCTGCGCGCGCGCGGCGGCACGGAAATGGCGCTGGCGTTGAACTTGGCACTCAACGGTAAAGAGAACCCGCAGCGCGTGCGGCAAGTCATCTTCTTGACCGACGGCCAAGTCGGCAACGAAGCCGAGCTGTTTAAGTTGATCAACAACAAATTGGGCGACTCGCGCTTGTTCACCGTCGGCATCGGCTCGGCGCCCAACAGCTACTTCATGACCAAGGCGGCGCAGACCGGCCGCGGTACGTTTACGTATATCGGCAAGGTCGAGGAAGTGAAGGAAAAAATGACCGCGCTCTTCGCCAGGCTCGAATCGCCGGTGTTAAAAGGCGTGCAAGTGGCGTGGCCGGGGGCAAAAATCGAAGCGTGGCCGCGGCGTGTGCCCGATTTGTATCTGGGCGAACCGATCGTGATCAGCGCCGCGCTTGCGGGCACCGAAGGCGAAGTCAAGTTGAGCGGCATGAACGGCGATTTACCGTGGAAGTCCTCACTGCCGATCAACACGGCAGCCAACGGCAACGGCATGGGCGTGTTATGGGCGCGCGACAAAATCAGCGCATTGATGGAGGGCTTACACGAAGGCAAAACCGAAGACGAGGTGCGGCCCGCGGTGGTGCACGTGGCGCTGGAACATCATCTGGTGTCGAAATATACGAGTCTCGTCGCCGTCGATAAGACGCCGGTGCGCAAACCGAGCGATCCGTTAAAGAGCGGCGCGGTGCCGAGCAATCTGCCGGATGGTCAATTGCACGAAGCGATTTTCGGCGAGCAGCACGGTGAGTTGCCGCAAGGGGCGACGGATGCGCGGTTCAATCTGTTGTTGGGGATGCTGTTGCTGATGATCGCGATGATGTTGTGGCGGGTGCGGCGGCGGGGTTTGTTGTAAGCGAAGCGAATCTCAAATCTGCCGTGCAGCCCCTCTCCCACACACAGAAGAGGGGCGTATCGCAAGCCGCCGTACGCGTTCCCCTCTCCCACTTGTGGGAGAGGGGTTAGGGGAGAGGGCAACCGCGCTTGCATCTTCGACTGAAGCAAAAATGACTAAACACAATGACCAACTTCGAACACCAACTCTGGCGCTGGGCGTCGAGTGTGCGCTGCCGGCTGGCTACGCGGCGCACGGCGTTGCAAGCCGCGCCGCTCGAAAGCCCATTACCTCGAGACTCCTTACTGCCTTACTCGTGCTCTGCCTCGCCGCCGGCGTGTGGTAACTCGGCCAAGGCTTCTACATTCACGCCAAAGCCCGACTCGCGCAAGTGCTGATCGCGAATGCGTGGAGCAAAACACTGGCAGGAGCACGCGCTGTAAAACCGTGGCCGTGGGCTGACACCTGGCCGGTGGCGCGTTTGACCGCGCCACGCAGCGGCGAAGATGTTTACGTGCTCGCCGGCGCTAACGGCCGCGCCATCGCCTTCGGCCCCGGCCATATGCACGGCACGCCGCTGCCGGGCGCGGCGGGTAACAGCGTCATCGGTGGGCATCGCGACACGCATTTTGCGTTTTTGCGCGAGCTTAAGGTGGGCGATGACATCACGGTGCAGCGTGAAGACGGCGGGCTACGGCGTTATTGGGTGAGCGACACGCAAGTGGTCGATAAAAGTGATGTACACGTAGCGCGTAACGCTGGGCCAACACGGCTTACGCTGGTGACGTGCTGGCCGTTTGATGCGCTGCGCGCGGGCGGGCCGCAGCGTTATGTGGTGACGGCGTTGGCTGTTCCTGCCAACTAAGCACGATTTACGAAATCGGAAAATGTGTGTTCGTGCTTCGACGAGCTCAGCACGAACGGTTCTCAAAATGGCCGTTCGCCCCGAGCTTGTCGAAGGGTGAGCGGCCATTTTGCGCCGCGCTCTAACCCACCCGCAACGGCGCCCCCACCGCCGACCAATACGGCAGCGCAACCAGCATCACCACCGCAAACGCCACCATCGTCATCCAAACGCCAAAGCGGAATATCTCCGGCGCGCTGAGATAACCGCGCTCGTAGGTGACCAGCGAGGACGCGCTTTGCGCAGGGTAGTACAGCACCGAATCGCCGGCGATCATCACCGCCAGGCCGCAAATCATCGGGTTCACTCCAGCGGCGGCGCCGATGGACATGGCGATCGGAATGGTGATTGCCAAAAAGCCGGTGATGTTGGGAATCAACAGGCGCACCGGCACCGACACGACAAGTAGCGTGGCGATCACCAACACGGGCGACTCGCGAAACTGCGGCACGCCGTGCAATATGAGTTGGCCGAGCCAGGCGCTGGCGCCGCTCGCCACCAGTGCGTTGGCGAGCGAGAGCGAGGAGGCGATCACAAAAAAATTGGTCCAGCCAATGCTGCGCTCGAATTCGCTCCACGAGAGTACGCCGATACGCGGCATCAGCAAACAAATCCACGCGATCATCGCCGGCGCCACCGGGTGCAAGCCGTGCAGCGAGTCGGTCAGCCACAACAGCGAGGCGCCGAAGGTGATGACCATCACGCGCCACTCCTTGCCGGATAGCCGTGATTTTTTCGCGGGCAGCGGCGGCAGCTTGATGCTAAAGCCGTCGCGGTAAATCCAATAAATCAGTATCGAGCCGATGGCGAGCAGCGCGAGAAACGGTACGCTCATCAGCAAAAACCATTGACTCCAGTTGATGCCGCCGATCAGCGCCGCCGACACCATGGGCGTGATGCCGCCCGTCAGTATAATCGTCGAAGCAAGGCGATTGGTCGAGCCCAGCGACATCATGATCGCGCGCGCGAGCCCGTGGCGGCGCGGCACCTTCGCCATCTCCAGCGCTTCTTCGTAGACGTGCACCAGAATGCCGGTGCGCGTGGTGGCCGAGGGCAGAATCAGCGTGAGCAAGGGCATTGCCGCTAGCAATTGCAAATACAGCGACTTCGCGCTGCCGCGCGAGCGGTGCAAAAAAAACAACGCCACGCGCTCGGCGAGCCCGCTCCTTTGCACCGCAAGCCCGATGGTCAACACGCCGATCAAAAAATACGCCACCGGCTCGGCAAACCCGGACAGCGCCTCGCGAAAGCTTGGCACGCTGCCGGCGAGCACCAGGCCGACAATGAGAATCAAACCGGTCAGCGCAGCGGGCAGCGCTTCGGCACACCACAGCACAATCGCCAGCACCGCGATGGCGATCACGCGTTTGCCCGCTTCGGGCAGGCCCGTCGGGGTGGGCGCCGCGATCAGCGCGAGGCATAGCGCCACTGCCGCAGCCGAAGCCCACAACGCGCGATGACTCGGGGCAGCGGCTGCCGCCGTTTGATCGGGTGGCGGCAAAGCGTTACTCGATCTTGTAGCCGCTGTCCTTCACCACCTTCGCCCACTTGTCTTTTTCGGTGGCGAGCCAGCGCCCCAAGTCTTGCGGCGTTTTGGTTTGCGGGCGCGAGCCTTGCGAAGTCATTCGTTCGTTGATTTCGGGCAGCGCGACGATGCGCCGCACTTCGTTGAAGGTTTTGTTGACGATGTCCGCGGGCAATTTCGCCGGGCCCAGCATGCCCTGCCACGATCCAGCGGTGAAGCCCGCTAGCCCCGGCGACTCCGCGACGGTCGGCACGTGCGGGAACATCGGCTCGCGCGTCTCACTCGATACGGCGATCAATTTCAGCTTGCCGCTTTTCACATGTACCCAGGTTTGCAGCACTCCCATGAACAAAAAATCGCCATCGCCGGTCATCACCGACAGCACGGACGATTGGCCGCCCTTGGTGGGCAGGTAGACCCACTTCGTGCCCATGCGCTGCTGCATGTCGAGCGTGGCCATGTGGATGCTGCTGCCCAAACCCACCGGCGCGTTCAATTTGCCGGGGTTCTTTTTCGCGAGCGCGATCAATTGCGCCACGCTTTGCACCGGCACGCTCGGATGCACGCACAGCAAATACGGCGAATAGGTGATGGTGGTGATCGGCGTCAGATCGCGCAGGATGTCAAACGGCAGCTTGTACATGCTGGGGCTGACGCTCAAATTGCCTACGTCCATCAGCGTCAGGGTGTAGCCATCGGGTGGCGAGCGCACGACGATCTCCACGCCGATGTTGCCGTTGGCGCCGGGGCGCGAATCGGCGATCACTTGCTGGCCCCAGCTTTCGGTTAACTTCGCGCCGATCATGCGAGTGAGTATGTCGGAGGTGCCGCCGGCGGGATAAGGCACGACCACGCGGATCGGTTTGGCGGGCCAGGCGTGAACGCTGCTGGCGGCGGGCGCTTGCGCGTGTACTGAAAATGCCACAACGGCTGCCGCCAATCCTGCGCCGATACAACCACTCATTTTGCGGGGCATGATTCCTCCTGTGTGTGAAGTGTAGCCGAGCAGCCTGTCGCACTTAACTCTATCGGCTGCAAGCGTGGCGGCACGCGAACCACTGCCGTACGTGTTGCGCGAGTATCGCGCAAAAGTCGCAAACCACCGCATGGCGATTGCAGGGGCCTCACGCAACCCGACCGGCATCTCTTTGGAAATTTAAAAAATATAATAAAATCATATACTCACGATAAATTCTGTGAGGCGCGGCAAGGCCTGCGTGTGCAGCATCATGGGGCTCCAGCGCGCCAGCACGGTTGCGAAGCGGCACAAAAAAGGGCGCTGCGGCGCCCCTTTTTGTGCTGCCATACCAACCCCTTATTCGATCTTAAACCCGCTGGTTTTGATCACCGCCGCCCAGCGATCTTTTTCGCTGGCGAGCCATTTGCCCATTTCCGACGAGGTCATGGGCAGGGTTACCGTGCTTTGCGTCAGCAGTTTTTCGCGGATGTCGGGTAATCCCTGGATGCGTTTGATTTCGGCGTTCATCCTGGCGACGATATCCGGCGGCATTTTCGACGGCGCCAGGATGCCCTGGTAGCTGCCGGTGACAAAGCCCTGCAGTCCGGGCGTCTCTTGCACCGTCGGCACGTCGGGCAAGGAGGGCTCGCGCTTTTCGCTGGATACCGCGATCGCCCGGATGCGGCCGTTTTTCACATGCGGCAGGGTTTGCAGCATGCCCATGAACAAGAAGTCGCCTTCGCCGGTGGCGAGCGTCAGGATCGACGCCTGGCCGCCCTTGGTCGGCACATAGAGCCACTTGGTGCCCGATTTTTGCTCGAGCGCCAAGGCCGCAAGGTGCGGCGCGCTGCCCAAGCCCACCGGCACGTTGAGCTTGCCGGGGTGTTTTTTGGCGAGCTGGATCAATTCGGCGATGCTTTTCGCTGGCACGTTGGGGTGGGTCGCCACCATGTGCGGCGAGTACGACACCATCGAGATCGGCGTCAGGTCGCGCAGGATGTCAAACGGCAGCTTGGTGTAAACGCTGGGCGAAATCGACACATTGCCCACGTCGGTCAACACCAGGGTGTAGCCGTCGGCCGGTGCGCGCGCGGTGGCGTCCAGCGCGATGTTGCCGCCGGCGCCGACGCGGTTTTCCACCACCACGGGTTGGCCCCACGATTCGGTGATCTTGGGCCCGATCATGCGCGCGAGAATGTCGGAGGTGCCGCCGGGCGGAAAGGGAACCAATAAACGTATCGGTTTGGCGGGCCAGCTTTGCGCGATCGCGCAAAGCGGCGACGCGGCGCAAACGGCGAGCAGGACGCGCGTGGTAAGGCGCATGGGCTTTCTCCAGTCAGTGAAGGGTATGACAAGTGTAACCACGCCGCCGCGCGCTGTCGAACGCGCGGCAAATCGGGTGCGCCGCCGTAGTATCCTACGCCTGCCCATGAAACCGCTCGCTTACACCGTGTTGCGCTGGCTTGCCGATGGCGAATTCCATTCCGGCGAGGCGCTCGCGCGCGCGGTGGATGCCTCGCGCGCGAGCGTGTGGAACGCGGTGCAGGAAATCGAGGCCAACGGCGTCGAAGTCTATCGCATCCGCGGGCGTGGGTACCGGTTGGCGCAGCCGCTGTCGCTGCTCGATGCGGGCGCGTTGCAGCGCTGGCTGGGCGAGAGCGCACCGTTTAGCGTGGAGATTTTGAACGAGGCCGAATCGACCAACACTTTGTTGTTGGAACGCGCCCGCGAAGGCGCGCCGCACGCCAGCGTGATCGCGGCGGAGTGGCAGCGCGCCGGGCGCGGGCGCTTGAATCGGCCGTGGCACGCCGGGCTTGCCGGGGCGCTGACGTTTTCCGTGTTGTGGCGCTTTTCGCAGGGCGCGGCCACGCTCGCGGGGTTGAGTCTGGCGGTGGGGCTCGCATTGGTACGGGCGCTGGAGGCATTCGGTGTTAGCGGCGCGGGGCTTAAGTGGCCCAACGACGTGGTGTGGCGGCAGCGCAAACTCGCCGGCATTTTGATCGAAATGCAGGGCGAGGCGCTGGGGCCGAGCGCGGTGGTGATCGGCGTGGGGGTTAACGTGCGGCTGTCGAACGCGCTGCAAACGCGCATCGATCAAGCGGCGGCGGATGTGGAAACACTCACCGGCCAGCCGGTGGATCGCAATCGGTTGCTGGCGGCGCTGCTCACTGAAATCAATCGCGTGTTGCTGGAATTCGAGCGCGCGGGGTTTGCGCCGCTGCGCGAGGATTGGCAACGCCGCCATGTGCATCAGGATTGTGCGGTGCGCGTGAGCTTGCCCGGCGGCTCGGCCGAATCGGGGCTTGCGCGCGGCGTGGGCAGCGACGGCGCGTTGTTGCTGGAAACCGCGCAAGGGGTAAAGCCGATTCACAGCGGCGACGTGAGCCTGCGTGCGGTGGGGCGCGCCGCATGATGGTGTTAGCGATCGATGCCGGCAACAGCCGCATCAAATGGGGTGTGGCCGACGACAGCGGCTGGTTGCGGCGCGATGCGTTGAACACCGCGGACGCGGCGCAGATCGGCGAGGCGATTAAGGATTTGCCGGTGCCGCGGCACATTGTGATTTCCAACGTCGCTGGCAACGTGGTGCGCGATGCGTTGACGCTAGCGCTGGCGCCGTTAAACGTTGCTCCAACCTGGGTGCAGGGCCGCGCCGAGCAATGCGGCGTCAAAAGCGGTTATGCCGATCCCGCGCAGCTCGGCTCGGATCGCTGGGCGGGGGTGATTGCGGCGTGGCGGCGCTTTGGTGCAACTGGCGCGGCGTGCATCGTGGTCAATGCCGGCACCACCATGACGGTGGACGCGTTATCGAGCGACGGTGTGTTTCTCGGCGGCGTGATTGTGCCGGGGCTGGAACTGATGCGCGAGTCGCTCACGCGCGGCACGGCGCAGCTTAAACACGCGCCGGGCGTATTTTGTTATTTTCCCGACAGCACCGCGGATGCGATCATGAGCGGGGCGATCAACGCGCTCGCCGGCGCCATCGAGCGCATGCGCGCCTACATGCACGAGACCGGGCAGGGCGCGCCGCTGATCGTGCTGTCCGGCGGCGCCGCGCTGCTGATCGAGCCGCGGCTTAACGCGCCGCATGAGCTGGTGGATAATCTGGTGCTCGAGGGTTTACTCGACATCGCCAGAGAATCGATCTAGATGCGGCTGCTGTTTTTGCTATTGCTGTTGGGCAATCTCGCTTTTTTTGCGTGGTATCACTATTTGCGCACGCCGCTATCAAGCGCCGCGCATATCGAACAGATTCAGATGTCGCCGGAAAAAATCCGCATCGTCGGCGCGCCGCCCGCCCCCGCCGCGCAAGCGGCGGCGGCAACGGCACAGGCGGTGGACCCTCAGCCGGCCGCGGCGTGCTTGTCGTGGGGCCCGTTTATCGGCCCGCAAGATGCCGGCAATGCCGATGCCATGATGGCCGAAGCGCGGCCGCCCGGCGCGCAAGTGCGGCGCGTGATTTCCGATGCCGATGGCCATTGGGTGCTGATCGCGCCACGCACAACGCAAGCCGAGGTCAATCAGGCGCTGGAGAATTTAAAGCGCCTGGGGATCGCCGAGTACAACGTGGTGACCGAGCCGGCGCAGTGGCGCAATGCCATCTCGCTGGGCATATTCCGCACCGAGGACGCGGCACGCACGCTGCTAACCGAAGTGCAAAACAAGGGCGTGTCCGACGTGCTGCTGGAGCGGCGCGAGCGCTTTTTCCAGCAACTGATGTTTTACGTGCGTGACCCGGATGATGCCGCGGTGGCGCGCCTGACCGCCATGCGCATGCGCATGCCGGGCAGCGAACTCAAGGCGGCGGCTTGCCCGGCGCCTTAAGGCACTAAGGCATTAAGGCATTAAGGAAATAACCCTAAATATTTGATTTTATTGATATTTTTACAATGTGGTCGAGCAGCGCCGTGGTCGACTTCTGATGCAAAAAGGGGATCGAATGCACCGTGCCGCCCCAGCCGATGACCTCATCGGCGCCGACAATCGAATGCGCCGGCCAATCGCCGCCTTTCACCAACACCTCGGGTTTTAGCGCGCGGATCAACAAAAGCGGCGTGTCTTCTTCGAACCAGGTTACCGCGTTCACCGCTTCCAATGCGGCGATCACCGCGGCGCGATCTTGCAATTGATTGATCGGGCGCTGCGCGCCTTTGTTCAAGCGTCGCGTCGAGGCATCGGAATTTAGCGCGACCATCAAACTAGCGCCTTGCGCGCGCGCTTGCGCAAGATAGGTGACATGCCCGCGGTGCAACACATCGAATACACCGTTGGTGAATACCAGCGGCCGCGGCAGTGTTTGCGCAAGCGCCGCGATGCCGCGCGGATCGCGGATCTTGTGTTCGAAGGCGGGTAGCGGGTAATTCAACCGCGGTTCAATCGAGATACTCGAACAAACGCACCACTTTTTGCACGCCGCTGGTGGTGCGTGCCAGTTCGCTGGCGGTCTCGCCCTCGGCGCGGTTGACCAAGCCCATTAAAAACACCGTGCCGTTTTCGGTGACCACCTTGACGTGGACCGGGTTGAACTGGCGCGCCTCGAAAAAGCGGGCCTTGACCTTGGAGGTGATAAACGCGTCATTGGCGCGCACGGTCCTCGCGGTGTTGGGGCCGATTTGCAGCTCGTTGAACACGCCGCGCACGTTATCGATGTTGCGCGTGACGTTCTCGGCGTCCTCGCGCGCGGCGGCGTTGGGCACTTCGCCCGAGAGCAGTACCAGGCGGTTGTAGCTGGTGACGTTGATGTGGCCGTCCGGCACGCGGTTACCCAGGCGCTGGCCGCCCTTGAATTCAATCGATTGATCTTCGGTGACGGTGCCCACGGTGCGCCGGTCGTTGGCGAGCAGCACGCCGCCGCCCACCGCGCCACCCACCAATGCCGCCGCACAGCCGCCCAACAGCGGCAGCGCAAAAACCAAAACCAGCGCGTAGAGCCTGTTTTTCATTAATCCACTCCCAAAAGTAGACAGTCAATGCCGTCACAAATGCAATGCAGCGTGAGCAGGTGCACCTCTTGTATGCGCGCCGTGCTGTGCGCGGGCACGCAGATATGGACGTCTTTGCCGTTGATGAGTTCCCCGATCTTGCCGCCGTCGCGGCCGGTGAGCGCCACCACCGCGAGCCCGCATTCGTGCGCAGCCTCGATCGCGGCGATGACGTTTTTGGAGTTGCCGCTGGTGGAAATGGCGAGCAGCACATCGTTTTTTTGTCCCAGCGCGCGCACCTGCTTGGAAAAAATTTGCTCAAACGCGTAGTCGTTGGCGATCGAGGTGAGTGTCGAGCTGTCGGTGCTTAGCGCGATGCCGGCCAGACCCGGGCGTTCTTTTTCAAAACGGTTTAACAGCTCGGAGGAGAAATGCTGCGCATCCGCCGCCGAGCCGCCATTGCCGCAGGCGAGTATTTTGCCGTCGGCCTTCAGGCAATCGACCATCAGTTGCGCGGCTGCGCCGATCGGTGCGGCCAGCGTGTCCATGCACTCGAGCTTTAAGTGCGCGCTTTCCGAAAAATGCTCGCTGATGCGGGCGATAAGATCCATGGCGCGGTATTTTGCGCCGTCGGCGGCGATTTGTACAGACCGTCGGCCGGGCGCATCACGAATCCGCCTGAAAGGCGTCGCGCAGCCACTGCACGCCGGGATGGTCGCCGGCGCCGGTCAACAGCACCGCGTCAAAGCGGCAGCGCGGGTTTTTACCGAGCGTGGCGAGGTAATAAAGCGCGGTGCGGGTCAATTTGCCGCGCTTGGCGGCGGTGATCGAGGCCGCGGCCCCGCCAAAGGCGAGGGAGCGGCGCGCGCGCACTTCAACGAACACCACCGTCGCGCCGTCGCGCGCGATCAGATCGATCTCGCCATGGCGGCACTGGTAATTGCGTTCGAGGATTTTCAGGCCCTGCGCCTCGAGGTAGCGTGCCGCGCGCGCTTCGGCTTGTTCGCCGCGTTTGTTCAACGCTTGCTCACCGCGTATCGACTAAACTCCGGGCAGCAAAACCGCCGGCGGGAATGCCGGCGCGGGTGCGGGTGCAGCAGGCCCCGGCGGCGGCGGCGGCGCGGGCGCGCCGTCCCGGCGCAACACCAGCTCGCGATTAATGTGGCGGTCGCGTCCCACGCTCAGGCGGCCGGTTACGCCGTCAAGGGAAATATCGATGTGCCGCGCGAGCAGCGCCTGGCCGATGCGCCAGGCGTCGATGCCCAGGGCGTAGAGGCGTTCGAGATCGGGGTCGCCGAAGTTTTGCCGCGGGTAAATCATCACCGCAGTGTGATCGGGCTGCAACAACCACGGCATGTCGAGGATGCGCACGTGGGCGAGCGCCGGGTCGGCGCTGCTGGTTTGCGAGGATGCGTAAAGCGGCAGCGAATCGAGTGCCGGCCGTGCGCCGCGGGCGAGCACCGGATCAAGCGCCAGGAACGCCATATCGGCGCCTTGCGCGCGCGCCGCTTCGCGCAGCCGCGCTACATCGGCGTTGCTGCCGCTAAAGCGCAACTCCCCCACATGCCGACCGCCCAAGTTCACAAAGGCTTCGACAAACGCCTGGTGCACGCGCTGCATCAGCATGCTGCCGCTGGACACCGTGTAAACGCTGCGCCGCCCCTCGCGGTAGGCGAGCGCAGCCACCTGGCGCGCGTCAACTTCGATCTGCAGGCTCAACACGTATAAATTGCGGCGCGTCAGCGGTGCGTCCGGCACGTTGAGCAGTAACGTTGGCACCGGCGCATCGACGCCCGCCACCGCGTTCACCGCGCTGCGCACCAGCGGCCCCACCACCAGGCGCGCGCCGGCGTTCACGGCCCGGGCGTAGCTCGCCAGGGCCTGCTGCGGATCTTCGCCCACCGCGTAAACGCGCACCGGCAGCGTCGAGGGGTCGGGCAACTTGGATGCGGCCAAAAAACCATCGCGCAGCGCTTCGGCGTGGCGCCGAAACATGCTCGAATCGGTGGCCAGCAAAAGTGCTATGTGCGGCGTGTCAGCGCCGGCGGCCGTGGCGGGGAGCTGCGCGCGCGCTGGCCACCATGCCGAGCGCGCCGTATAGTAGGGCGGCGTTGATGCATACGATCAGCGCCCACCACACCCACACCTTACGCTTGTTATGAATACTGCCGTCGCCCATGATTCGCCGTCCGCCGTGGCAAGGGCGACATTATATGTAGTTGCCACGCCGATCGGGAATCTTGCCGATTTCACCCTGCGTGCGCGGGGTATTTTGCAATCGGTTGACACTGTTGCCGCCGAAGATACGCGCGTCACGCGGCGGCTACTCGAGCACTACGGCATACGCGCGCGGCTGATTTCACTGCATGAGCATAACGAGCAACGCGCGGCGGACGAGGTTTTGCAACTGCTGGCGGGCGGCGCCGCGGTGGCGCTGGTGAGTGATGCGGGCACGCCGGGCATCGCCGACCCCGGCGCGCGGCTCGCGGCGCGCGCGCATGCGGCGGGCTATACGGTATGCCCCGTACCCGGCGCGTCGGCGGCGATCGCGGCGGTATCGGCGAGCGGATTTTTGTCGCCGCATTTTTTGTTCTACGGGTTTTTGCCGGCACGCGCCGCCGCGCGGCGCGAGGCGCTGGCGGCACTGGCAACGCTGCCCTACACCCTCGTGTTCTACGAAGCGCCGCATCGCGTGGCGGCGTGTGTCGATGATTTGATCGCGGCGTTGGGCGAAGCGCGCCGCGTGTTGATCGCGCGCGAATTGACCAAGCTTTTCGAGCAAACCCATCGTTGCACGCTCGCGCAAGCGGCGGCGTGGCTCGCTGCGGACAAACATCGCGAGAAAGGTGAATTTGTGCTGGTGGTGCAAGGTGCGCCACTCGACGCAAGCGCCACGGCCGATGTCGACAAAACACTCAATGCGCTGCTGGCGCAATTGCCGTTGAAACAAGCGGTGGCACTGGCGGTGGAGATTACCGGCGGCAATCGCAATGCGTTGTACGAGCGGGCGCTGGCATTAAAAAAGCGGTGAACCGTAATCAGTGAACAATGAACCGTGAACAGAACGAACGGCGACGCCGGGGTTACTGTTTACTGTTCACGGTTCACTGTTTACCATTCAAGCCACCATGAAAACGCTCACCCTCACCCGCCCCGACGACTGGCACTTGCATTTGCGCGATGGCGACTATATGCGTGCGGTGCTGCCCGACACAGCGAAACGTTTTGCGCGCGCGATCGTGATGCCGAATTTAAAACCACCGGTGACCACGGTGGCGCTGGCGCTGGCGTATCGGCAACGCATCCTCGATGCGCTGCCCGCCGCTTCGAGCTTCGATCCGCTGATGACGTTGTATCTCACCGACAATACACGGCCCGAAGAAATTATTCAATTAAATCAGATACTTACGGTTAAAGCCGTCAAGTACTATCCGGCCGGCGCGACCACCAATTCCGATGCCGGCGTGACCGATCTAGCGCGTTGCGCGGCGGTGCTGGAGGCGATGCAAGCCACCGGCACGCCACTGTTGGTGCACGGCGAAGTCACCGACAGCGCGGTGGACATTTTCGATCGCGAGCGGGTATTTTTGGAGCGTGTGTTGACACCGCTGGCCGTGAAATATCCGAGTTTAAAAGTCGTGGTGGAACACATCACCACGCGCGAAGCCGCGGCGTTTGTGAAAGCCGCGCCCGCGCACATCGGCGCGACCATCACCGCGCATCACCTGCTGCTCAATCGCAATGCGCTGTTCGCCGGCGGCATGCGCCCGCATCATTATTGTTTGCCGGTGCTCAAACGCGAGACGCATCGCGAAGCGCTGGTCGAAGCCGCGATCAGCGGTAACCCGAAATTTTTTCTCGGCACCGATAGCGCGCCGCATGCGCGACATACCAAGGAAACCGACTGCGGCTGCGCCGGTTGTTACACCGCGCACGCCGGCATCGAGTTATACGCGGAAGCGTTCGAAGCCGCCGGCGCGCTCGATAAACTCGAAGCGTTTGCAAGCCATCACGGCGCGGATTTTTATGGCCTGCCGCGTAATCGCGACACCATCACCTTGGTTAAGGAGCCATGGCGGGTGGCGGCGGATGTCGCGTATGGCGATGATCGCTTGACCCAGTTTCGCGCCGGGGGCGAGGTGGGTTGGCGTTTAGCTTTATAAAAAACATAATTAAATCAAATTCTTAAATAAGGCTCTTCAGGAACTCGAGTGGGCGATTTTGGGGCATTTCAGAGCGCTGGCAGCATGCAAGTGAGGATTTTGAGCCTCAGGTATTCCTGGTCGCGCAGTCCGTATGCGCGGCGCTGGATGACGCGGA
>Ga0194132_10003379_pt1 | contig 28475 bp, 44 predicted proteins | sample TA2KigOf80mmetaG_FD_148612 | JGI IMG/M metagenome (GOLD analysis project Ga0194132, IMG submission 148612) | Freshwater microbial communities from Lake Tanganyika, Tanzania - TA2015054 Kigoma Offshore 80m | ecosystem: Environmental > Aquatic > Freshwater > Lake | place: Tanzania: Lake...
ATGCTTATGCTGTGAAATCAAAATATATCAAAGCTCATATGCGCACTGCGGAAAACTATGCTGGTCTCAGCACAGCCCGTAGGTTAAAAGTTGGCGCCATTATCGTCAAAGATGATCGTATCATTTCTATTGGTTACAATGGCATGCCCAGTGGTTGGGACAACAATTGCGAGGATGAGGTTTACGATGAAACAGGTACGTTCCTGAATCAATTAAAAACCAAACCCGAGGTACTGCATGCTGAACGAAATGCTCTGGACAAGTTAGCAAGATGCAATGAAAGCGGATTAGGATCCACTATGTTTATTACTCATGCTCCTTGTTTAGAATGTGCTAAGAGCATATATAGTGTTGGAGTATCGCAGGTATTCTATGGCAAAATTTATCGATCCGATGAAGGAATAAATTTTTTAAAGAAGTGCGGAATAGATACCGAACAAATCATGGATTAACATTTTTGCGGCAAGTAGGAATAATACTTAACAAGGTAGAAGAATAATGATCCAGCGTTATAGAGTGCAGTTGACAAAACACATAAATTGGTCATACGCGAAGTTTACCGACTGGATCCGCGGCGTCAAAAAACCTGATGTCATGACTGGCCGCGGCTGGCGTGAATGGAACCACGAAGCTAAAGCCAAACATCCCATTCGTTTTTGGATCGCTGAAACAGCTCTGGACGCCGTGCAAAGCTTCATCTCATGGCCCGTTGACAAACTTCATAGCATCAAATACTACATTAACAATCGTTGGCTTACTCGCACCCATGCTTTGACTGCACATCCTCGAGATATCAAGCCCGGTCAATGGCAGGATGTTGGCAATCGTTTTCTACCTTGCTTGTTCAATGAACTCGTTGACTTTGTTGAAATTGAAACAGCATGGAACCAGATTGCTTGGAGCAGCAAAGAAGAACGAGCAAAATACAATCCGCCATTTTGGGCCACTGGTTGGTTCCGTTGGCGTGTCTGGCGTTGCCCCCAAGCTGGACTTGATCACCTTGATTGGGCAATGACACTTACCAATGAAGAATGGTTGGATAAAGATAAAAAGCACTTAGCCGTGCTAACACCTCAGGCTTGGGATGCCCGTGAAATCAAAGAGCTCTACACTTGGTGGACTGAGATATATCCCAAGCGACCAGATCCTCACGATGCCGGGGGTTGGACTGCCTACTGCGCCATGAAACGTGAACGCGGTGATCACCTGCTGGACTTTGAAGATCGCACACCTGAAGAAGCAGAAGCAGCCAAGGTTGCGCTTGACAAAACACATAAAATTGAACAGGCCTATGAAGCCGAGGACGAGGCTATGATGATACGCCTTATCAAGGTTCGCAGAGGCCTTTGGACTTAACTCACGCAGAAAGCGAAAACACAATGACATTACCTGACGAGCGATACAGAGCCTTGATTGAAGGAATGCGGCTCATTGAAGATTTGTTAATCCCTCAATCCACACCACGAGTACCTGGTAATATTCGAGAACGAGCTAGGTGGGTTATGCGACATTACCCTTCACAGAACCAACTAGAAGCAATGGCACAGAAATGCCCTAACATGCTGAACACTAATGATTTTAATGGACGAAAAATTAAATGAAAAAGCCGGAGGCGTGAACATGGCGACTCTTACAGTGCAAAAAGATCCTGAGACCGGAGATTTTTTCTTGGAGTTTCCTTCTGATCTACTGGAAAAGGTTGGATGGAAAGTAGGCGATACATTGAAGTGGACTGATCAGGGCAATGGTAGTTGGGAATTGACAAAAGTGGAAGTTACCGGTGAACAAGGCTAATCCGGGAAATCATATTATGGTTGACTTAGAGACATTGGGCACCAAACCCAATAGTCTCATGCTTACCATTGGTGCTGTACGTTTTAATCCCTGGTTGGACGATATTGACAATCCATTGGAAAAAATGGACACATTTTATCGCCGTGTTAATTTTGAAGGCTATGAAGGTCTTAATCATGTCATTGATGATGCTACATTGGAATGGTGGGGACAGCAAACTGACAAAGTTAAAGAAGAAGCCTTTGCTGAGGATAATCGACACGACATTCGCAATGTGCTAGCAGATTTCCATCGCTGGTGCGGTGGTCTTGATACTATCTGGGCCAATGGTACAGGATTTGACCTAAACATTCTTGAACACTTTAGCCGAGAGCTCAAACGTGGTGTGGCTTGGAAGTATTGGCAAGCCCGTGATGCTCGTACACTTTATGCGCTAGTACCAAGGCTTGAACGGCCCAAGGGTGCTGCTCATCATGCACTTTGGGACTGCTGGAGCCAGGTAGTTGGTGTTCAACGAGCCTTTAAAGCCTTAGGAATTAATGAGCTAATCAATAGATAGTATATTCATAAATATATGTTGCTAGCACTTACAATACCCGGGATATTTCCGGGAATGGTAGTATCGGTCTTGGCGTCATCCCGATTAAGAAATTCTGCCGCCATTGCTAATCGATGGAGATAACAATGGCTAAGTTTTATTCTACAAAAACATACGGTAATGAGCGAGGACTCAGTTGTTGCTTTAGACAATGGCGTGCCACACATAGTCATTGTTCGCTGCTACATGGTTACTCTATTGGTATCCGACTTATGTTTGAATGTACCACACTTGATGAAAATCATTGGGGTATGGACTTTGGTGGGCTCAAAGATTTTAAAACCTGGGCAGATCACATGTTTGACCATACCACAATTATTGCCGAAGACGATCCTTTGCTAGATCGTTTTAAAGAATTAAGTGGTTGGAGTGCTGACTCTAAATTCGACGGCAAGCCAACCTATGTTCAAATGGAGCCTTATCGCAGATTGGGAGTTTGTGACCTACGAATTGTAGAAGGTGTGGGCTGCGAAATGTTTGCCAAAATGTGCTACGATAAAATGAATTGGTTGCTAAAAAACGGCAATCATCGCTATCCGCTGAATTCATCTGTACGTATCAAATCTGCAGAAGTGTTTGAACACGCAGGCAACAGTGCCACCTATGAAGTATAACAATGAAGCTTATGTACGTCAAAGATTTCCCGCAGAGTTATAGTCAATATAAAGGCCCTAAACCTAAAAAAGTTTGGGCTTTTCGTGTACCAAATGCTATCAGTCAATTTGAACCGCATAATCTTGGAGCAATGCAAGGAATAAAAAAAGAAGTACTAGATCTAATGTTAGATCTTTCAGAAAAGTGGACAGGGTGGGGATTTTTAAATGGACGAGCATGGTTGCTTTTTCAACTGAAAAATGATGCAATGTATGCTAAAATAGCGTTGGGAAATGGAAGATAAAATCAAAAAGTGGTTAAGCAACAAAATCAAGGAGGAAAATCCACCTAAACCCTTAATTGTGAGCACACGACATGACACAGAATACCTAAATCGGCTAACTAAGAAAGAAGTCATTGCTTATGCTAGAAGTTGCGGAATTGGATTCAATTCACGTAAGAAAAAGCAAGAGTTAATTGACATTATTTTGAGGTCTTAACCATGATAGAAATTACCGAATCAGCCAAAACTAAAATTTGCGGTCTATTGCTAGAAGAAAACAATCCTAAATTGAATCTCCGCACCTTTGTACAAGGTGGAGGGTGCAGTGGTATGAGTTACGGTTTTACCTTTGACGAAGAACAAAATGAAGATGACTATGAATTAAATTTTGGTACCTTCAAAGTGCTAGTTGACTCATTGAGTATGCAGTACCTGGAGGGTTCAGTGATTGATTTCAAGGAGGATCTTGAAGGTGCAAGGTTTGCAATTACAAATCCCAATGCACAATCCAGCTGCGGTTGCGGCAACAGTTTTTCTCCGTAAAGCAAATAAAAATTATGGGCACAGAATACCTGTCAATGACTTTTGAACAGCTAATGGAACGGCAGCGTTTTATTTCTAAAAAATACAATGCTGCTTTGGCTGGTAAAAGCAGCCCAGCAACACTTAATCAATTGCTTTTGCACATGGAAGAAATCAGGCAGGCCATGTGGGAACTGGGTTACAGGCAACAGTTTGAATTAGCTGCAAAGAAAGAAGATCCATTTGGTGATAGCATTGTCAACTAATATGCCAACAACTGGTATAAAAGAACAAGACTTGATAGAATTGCTTTATCAAGACAAGTCTGGTTCTTTAACTGTAAAGAATTTAGATTTGGCAAATTATTTTGCTGGCTGTGCAAATTTAGGACAGCCGCCTGTGTTCAGAAATGAAACATTACCTGACAGTGTGGAAAAAGCTGTTGGTCAATGGCACATGCCTGATCGATATCAACAACTAGACCTTGATTTGTACTTTGCTCAACGGGTCAACAGTGTTGTTGAAGCTGAAAGAGTTGCATTGGAATTGGCATTGTTTAGAGAACGCAATATGGAGCAGTTACTGAAATTTATGATTTATTTGGTAGATACTATGAAAGAAAATAACATTATTTGGGGAGTTGGACGAGGTAGTTCGGTTAGCTCTTTTTTGCTATTCTTGGTCGGACTGCACTCGATTAATCCAATTAAGTATGAACTAGATATTAAGGAGTTTATTCGATGAGTAAAATTTCAAGACACAAAACTCACCTTGGCAAAGAATTTAATATGAGTGCTTTCATTGAAAAAAATGGTGATGTTCGAGCCATTGGTAATGTATCAATGAATGCCCGCGGAGATATTATTAATAAGCGTACCGGTAAGGTAGAATTACCTGCCAATAAAATTGCCCAGGCAGCGGCAAATTTGTCCGCCACCGAGAATAAAACGGTCAGTTTAAAGGCAGATAAAACTATCACACCGGTTAAAAGAGATGCGCCGTCGCCGGATGCAGTTATTAAGCCTGCAGAGCAACCAGTAACAAAAAAAGAAGCCGTAACGCAGCCAACTGTTGTGAATTCAAGAAAAATTAACACACCCGAAGGATCTGCAACTGAATACGAATACAGCGATGGTAGTATGCGCGTAGAATTAGACCCTCTTAATCCGAGACTTGATCCAAAGGAAATTTAAAATGTTGAATCAAATGATTCGTCCACTGAGAAAACGAGTCCTAGCAGAGCTGCTGGGACTTGATGAGAAAAAAACATCCGGTGGTATTGTTTTAAAAGCTTCCGACGGCAAAGAGCATGCTATTCGTGCCCGCTGGGCACGAGTTAGGCTGGTTGGTAAAGATATTGATTGGGTTAAGCCAGGGCAATATGTCTTAGTGTCGCATGGTCGTTGGAGCCGTCAGTTTGAATGTGAACACAACGGCGAAAAACTAAAGTTAGTTCATTTGGACAACAAAGAAGTACTTTTGGTCAGTGACGAAGAACCTGCCGACATCTAATTAGATATTTAAACCTCTTTAGAAAAATCAAGGAAACATTTTGCAAGAAGTCTACTTAGACACAGTTCTTAATGAAATTCGAAAACTTGGTTACAATGCCACAGATCCCCGAATGGATGGATTTTACAACTGGGGACAAAAACAAAAGCTTTATGAAATCCTTTGGGAAACACAGCGACAGTTAAAAAAGTGTTCGTTGTTCTCCGTTGAAGAAGCATGGTTAAACGAACGAAGGCAAGATAAAATGTTAAACATATTACAAGGACATAGATGACTATATGACATCGATTACATTGACACGTAAACAAATTGAACAGATAAGTGAAATTGCCAAACGTTTTTCTGACACTAATAGTTTTAACATCAAAGTCGAAGGCACTAGTGATAACACCGGTGGTATTGGGCCAGTTGTAGCTGTTTGCATTGACTTATTTGAAAAACACGACACTCGTATCGACATCACTGATATTGGCGTTTGGTGAATCCAACTCTTGACTGTTCGCCATTGATATCATATACTATAATATTAATAATAGGTGTCATTCAAAAGGATAAGTTATGAAGCAATTATGGGTCGAAGCCTATAGGCCCAAAACAGTAAATGATTATGTATGGATTGATCGCGATCAAAAGCATATGGTCGAAACTTGGATTGACCAAAAGTACATTCCTCATTTGCTGTTAGCAGGTCCACCAGGTTCAGGTAAGACTACACTTGCTAAGGTATTGGAACGCGAACTTGGTGTTGATCCAGCCGAGTTCATACACATCAACGCAAGTCGCGACAACGGCGTAGACTTTTTGCGTAACAAAATAAACAACTTTTGCTCTACTATGTCCATGGGGCCATTTAAGATCGTGCTGTTAGACGAGGCCGACTACATTACTCCCCCAGCACAGGGTATCTTGCGTGGTATGCTGGAACAATATCATGAAGGTGTGCGATTCATCTTTACCTGCAACTATCCCAATAAGATTATTCCAGCTTTGCATAGCAGACTGCAATTTATTTCATTTAAAAGACTTGATGAAACAGAGTTTACTCGCAGATTGGCAGAAATTTTAGTAGCTGAGAAAGTTGAGCTTGAAGCCGAAACCCTTCAGCTTTATGTCAAGGCCTGTTATCCAGATCTACGCAAGGCAATCAACACAGTGCAACTGCGTAGCACTACAGGAACCTTGTTGCCACCTCAAGCAGATGACACTTCTACAGATTGGCGACTGGGTATGGTGGATCTGTTTAGGCAGGGTCGTATTAGGGAAGCCAGAAACCTAATCATCAGTCAAATCACTCTCGAAGAGTATGATGACATGTATCGGTTTATGTACAGAAATCTAGACCTCTGGGGCGCAGATGAAAACACACAGGATCAGGCATTGTTGCTGATTCGCAAGGGCATGGTAAATCACAGCCTGGCAGCAGATCCAGAGATCAATCTAAGCGCAACCTTTGTTGAGCTCGAAAGAGTTCGCCGAGGCGAGTAAAAATGATTTTTGTAAATCGAGATGTTATTCCAGGATTAGTTGAACCAACTGGATTAACCATTGACATCAACAGACTCACACAGGAAATTGATGCGTTACAGTCAACACACGGCTTCGATAGTAAAAGCATGGAACACACTGTTGATGGCCAAAAAACCTTTAATCTCAATCATCCTGAAAAACTTCCTAGCGATATCAAAACAACCAAAGAACTGTTTGTTAGTGCATTATGCCGAGGAGAAAATGAGATTCAACAACTATTCAATTTATCCACCAAAGACTTTACACAATTCAACGAAGCTGTAACAAAGGGGTATCTCTGGGAAGTGATTTGTGCAGTCACGGATTGGCACAATGCCAATAACTCACATCTTGGCAAGATTAGTAGAATACATTGTGCATATTTAGGGCCAGGTGCAGGCTTTCAGTTGCACAAAGATTTGCATACCACATTACGATATCATATTGCACTGGCCACAAACAAATTTTGTACAATAGTAACAGTCAGTGATCTAGATAGCAATGAGGCATATACCACGCATATTCCAGCCGACGGTAAAGTTTGGCTTCTAGACACGCGAGTATGGCATACTGCATTAAATCTTGTTCCAACAATGCTGTCGCGACAACGGCGTAGACTTTTAATGCTGCCAGCAATTCGCGGACACTTAATTTTTAGTGTCACGTAAGGGGCCTAGGCCCCTTACTTTAGTCTCCGTAAATTTCTAGTACTTGAACAACCGCAGGATGACGTTCAACATGTTTAACATCAAATTTAACGACAGCAAGTCTGCTTGACTTGTCGTTATTAATTAATTTTTCCATGAAGTCTTTTAATCCATTATTTTCATAGCCTCGGTCGTATTGTTCAAGATCACCAGTGATAATAAATTTGCTGTTTTCACCAATTCTTGTCAACAGCATTTTCATTTGGCTCTGCGTAGCATTTTGCATTTCATCAGCAATCACCGCGCTGCTTTTGAATGTTCGTCCGCGCATGTAAGCCAGTGGAGCAACTTCAATGATACCTTCAGTGATCATTGATTCAATTTGTTTTGCGTTCCAGTATTCACGAAACACATCAAATATAGGACGAGTCCATGGTGCCATTTTGCTCATGAGATCACCGGGCAAGAAGCCATGTTGTTCATCAACGCTAACTGCTGGTCTGGTGATAACAATGCACTCAATTTTACTTGTTTTTAATTGCTGGATTGCCCAGAGCGTAGCAATAAGGGTTTTGCCTGTACCGGCTGGTCCCAGGGCAAATACCATGTCTTTTTGTGGGTTTTCTAGATGTGCCAAGTAGTCTTCTTGGCGTAAATTACGGGGTATAATTTCTACTCGTTTGTATTTAGAGGGCTTTTCTTCATAATTTCTATAATGATTAAGGTTAATTACTGCGTTACCATCATATGCAACTCTACGATCTTGGTTATAGGATCGTTTTTGCTGTTTTCTCATCTTGCTCCTTACAATAAGTATATTGTTGGGCTGATTTCATGCAAACAGTTTTAACGTTGTATGTTCAGCCCAACTAGTTGAGCTGATTCATCGCTGAACCAAACTTATTTAACTCTGAACTCAAACTTGAGCAGGGTTACGGGGTCAAAGAGCTAAATATCAAACTATGCCAAAGCAAGATACCATTTATCAAAACCTAGATCGTATACACAGCAGTCCCAATGTTATTGACACATTGGTTGAAGTTGACCGCATTCTAGATCGTATGGATGTTTATGCCTACGAAAACTGGATCCACGGCGAAGTTGTTGACGGCCCATTTGTAGAGCGTCATTGGGTTGACCTAACACTAATGTACCCACAAAAAATGATGCCCAATCCTGATGCTGCTATGCGTTTGGTCAAAAACGGCTGTAAGGTCAAATACGGACGCGATGTACTTGAAACCTTTGCTAAAGTTAAATCTTCAGATGACATTGTTACCAATGAAGAAACTGGTGAGCGCACTCCTAGAGTAATAGCCAAACATGTATGGCTGGTAAATTTACGAATTCCCAAAACTCTAATAGATGTCAGTGAAGATATCAAGGACATTGACGACATTGATTATGACAGTGTTGATGCAGCCTATTCAGAAGAGCTTGATGGGGCTCAAGGTTTATTAAATAAGTCTCAATCACAAGAAACACTAGAAAATAAATAACAAAATGATAAAGCAGCGAAAGTACAAACTTAGAGAAAATCTACGTTGCGATGATCTTAAAGATTTGGTCAGCGAGCTCATTGAAATTGATCGTCACAAACCCAAGCTAGGTTCTGAAGAAAATACTGTGGTCCTTTGTTTTAAAATCAACAATGCCAATGCTGCCGAGGACCTTGGTGGATTTTTAGAATGGAGTTCGGCTGGTATCGATGATGTTGAAGTAAGTGATGCCAGCGACCAGGACGGCAAATTTCATGTGTACATTGAAATCAAAAGACTTCCGGGCCTTACCCAAAAGATCTTAGACATAGTTAAAGATATTGAACACATTACCGGGGTCCTACAATGGAAATTTGCTGGTATGAACGGCAAAAGACAGGACTTGACATTAGGTGATCTTAGTAGTACAATAGTTCAAGATCCAAAGCTTTATCTGCTACCAGCAGAGAGCCGCGATTATTATTTGAGGATGAAAAACTTAACTAAGTACTAATGTCTAAAGAAGAAAGTTTTACCCTTAAAGGGCAAATTACTGAGGCCTTACCCAACGCTCTATTCCGGGTTGGACTAGAAACAGGACAGAACATTCTAGGACACTTGTCTGGAAAGTTAAGAATAAATAAAATTACCATAATCCCCGGAGATTATGTAGATATTGAAATGAGTCCATATGATGTGACCAAGGGTCGTATCGTATATAGACATAAAGGACAGTAACGCATGTGGGCATTAAATTGGTTACCAGACATAGTATTTCATCTAATCCTAATTGCAGGTGTGCTGCTCCTGTTGGCCGGTTGGTCCCTGCGAAGGATTCCTTTGATTTCCAAGTACTCAATTCCCATGCAAATTGTGGGCGTACTTTTAACTGTTTTAGGTATTTGGTATGAAGGCGGTATTGCCAAGGATCGTGAGTGGAATATTCGTGTTGCTGAACTAGAGGTCAAAGTTGCAGAAGCCGAAGCCAAGGCAGCTAACATTAACACTCGGATAGTTGAGCGTGTGGTAACCAAAACCCGCATAATCAAAGAAAAAGGCGAGACTGTGGTCAAATACATTGACAGAGAAGTCAAAATAGCCGATGAATCTTGTAAGATAACACCTGCTGTTATTAAAGCACACGACGCTGCCGCCCAAAACAAAGCTATTGACGAAGTAACTGTTCCAGGAACTACTGTAAATACCAGTGAGATAGATCGAGCTGCACAACCTAAACGACCATGGCGAGATTTCTTACCAAAATAATAACAGTACTGGGACTGGCCACCATGTTGGGTGCTTGTTCAGCTATTTCTGTACCTGTAACTAGTAACTTTCCTTCCATTCCCGAAAGTCTAAACAAGGATTGTGGTCCTTTACAAATCATAGGTAAACCCGAAGTAAAGCTCAGCGAGCTTGTAACTACGGTTACCATAAACTATGAAAAGTATCATGAATGCTCTGCGAAACTTGAAGCTTGGCGCGAATGGTACAATGAACAAAAACGAATCTTTAATAATATCAAATAACGGGTAGGTATGCAACATGAGCATACAGCATTACCGCACCTTAGGTATTCCTCCCGGCGCTACTGAAGAAGAAATCAAAAAGGCTTATCGTAAGCTAGCCTCTATGCATCATCCTGACAAAGGTGGTGATACAAAAAAATTTCAAGAAATTCAAACTGCTTATGATGTATTAGTTAAAGAAAAAAATACCAAACAAAACACTCATAGCAGATTTGACGACTTAGAAAATATTTTTAATATGGGTCGTAGAGCAGCAGGCGGCTATGATCCTTTTGCCCAATTTGGTTTTAGAACGCATGCAGATGCTGGACAGGTAAGAAATCCAGATATCACGCTAAATGTACCCTGCAGCCTCGAAGAAGCATTTCACGGATTTACCAAAACCATCGAATTTGTCTTGCCCAATGGCGAAGAAAAACGATTGGTTGTAACATTCCCTACAGGAACAACACCTGATATAAAAATTCGCTATGCCGGCGATGGTGTAACAATGATCAACAGTCGTCCTCCTGGTGATGTTTATGTTAAACCGAATATTCAGGACCATGATATCTGGACTTTGAGAAAAAATGATCTGTTTACTCAGATCAAGATTAATGTTTGGCTAGCCATGTTTGGTGGTACAATTCAAATCACCGATATTACAGGTTCTTTGTTGGATATAACTGTTCCTGCAGGCACACAAGATGGCACCCAAATTAGGCTCAAGGATCGAGGATTTGTTATTCGTGGTTCTTCTCAACGAACCAACGCCTATATTTTGATTCATGTTGAAGTACCAAAATTAAGCGAGCAGGACCTTGAAAAACAACTCAATGAATTTTACAAGCCAAAAACTAATTGACACTACTTTAATGTCAGTGTATAATAAATCATATGATTGAATTAAAGCTTGTTGAAAGCAATGATCCAATACTGACAATGACCATGCCAGCCGTTGGTGACGATGTTGACCTAACCCAACTGTCCAAAGACATGTTTATGGTCATGTGGAGCAATGGCGGTATAGGCCTTTCTGCGCCACAGGTTGGTATGGCTCTAAGAATGTTTGTAATGGGTAGTCAACAAGGACCCAATTATGTTTGTATAAATCCAGAGGTACTTGATACCAGCGCAGACTTGGTTGTTGCACAAGAAGGGTGTTTATCCTACCCAGCACTTTGGTTAAATATCAAGCGACCATCTTGGGTACAAGCACAATATCGTACCCTAAATGGTAAATTGATCGAGCAACGATTTGAAGGATTACTAGCAAGGTGCTACTTACATGAACTAGATCATTTGAATGGTACAGTGTTTATAAATTATGCTGGAAAACTCAGCTTAAAAATGGCACTTGCCCGTCAAAGAAAAAAGTTAAAAGGACAAAATGAATCCAGAAGAAAACAACAACAATCGAATTAACGAAGTTATTGCTCGCGCATTTCAAGAAGCTCTTAACAGAGAGCATGAATATGTTACGCTTGAGCATATTTTGCGTGTCATGCTGGACGAAGACGAGATTCGAGATGCTCTTATGGAACTCGAAGTCAATGTTGAGCTTCTCAAAGAAGAAATTGACAGCTGGCTGCGCGAACAAAGCGACATTCATGTTGAAGGTGTCACTAAGCCGCGTAAAACCGCGACCCTAGAGCGTTGTTTTAATCGTGCTTATACACAGGCTATTTTCACAGGTCGCGGTCACATGGAACCACTGGATCTGCTGATCAGTATTGCCAGTGAAAAGAATAGTCATGCCAACTTCTTTCTGGCTAAGAACGGTGTCACTAAAGAAACCATCATTAACTATGTTGGCAAGCTCAAGGATGGTCGTAGCAAAGAAAGCAAGACTGCCAAAAAACGCGACAACGAAAAGCTTCTCAACAAATACACCACGAACCTCAACAAGAGTGCCGAAAAGCAACTGATTGACCCACTGATTGGTCGAGAGCGCGAAGTACTCCGCCTTGCACAAACTCTAACTCGCAAGAAAAAGAACAATGCCATCATGGTTGGTGAGCCAGGTGTTGGTAAAACTGCCATTGTTGAAGGCCTTGCAGTTGCTATTATTCGTAATGAAGTACCCGAGGTATTGAAAAAGAAAACAATCTACAACTTGGACATGGGACGTCTTCTGGCAGGTACACGCTATCGCGGAGACTTTGAAGAGCGTATGCAACATGTGCTTGAAGCACTGGAAGAACGCGATGATGCTATCCTGTTCATTGATGAAATTCACATGATCATGGGTGCAGGCTCAGCTGGTCAAGGTAGCATGGATGTGGCCAATTTGTTGAAACCAAGCCTTGAAAAAGGCAAGCTGCGTTGTATTGGCAGCACAACCTATGAAGAGTTCCGTGAAAACTTTGAAAAAGACCGTGCCCTGCTGCGTCGCTTTACTAAGATTGACATTGAAGAACCCAGCGTTGACGATACCAAGTCCATGCTACGCAGAATAGCACCATTGTATGCTGATTACCATAAGCTGACTATTACCGATGATACCATTGATCTAGCAATTGATCTCAGTGTGAAATATATGCTGGACAAAAAGCTGCCAGACAAGGCCATTGACATCATTGATGCAACCATGGCCAATCTTCGTGTAACCAACTGCCCAGTAGGACAATTACTGACCAAGGACGATATCCGTCATGAAATCAGCGCACTAACTCGTGTACCCATTGAGCAACTGGGCGAACAAAAGAATGTGGCAGTGGCCGACCTTGAAAGTCGTATGCGTACTAATGTGTTTGGCCAAGACGCGGCTATTGAACGGCTCATGAACATGGTTTATATTGCCAAGAGCGGTCTCAAGGAAATTAACCGCCCAATGGCTAATTTCTTGTTTGTTGGCCCCACTGGTACAGGTAAAACTGAACTAGCACTGCAACTGGCACAAGGCCTGGGCATGGAACTGATTCGTTTTGACATGAGCGAATACCATGAACCACACAAAATTGCATCCTTGATTGGATCACCACCGGGCTATGTGGGCTATGGCGAAGGCAAAGCAGGTTCGGGTAAATTGATTAATGAACTTGAGCGTGTGCCAAACTGTGTGCTGTTATTTGACGAAATTGAAAAAGCACACCCTGCTGTAATTCAAGTTCTATTGGGAATCATGGACAACGGTATTGTTACTGGCAGCGACAACAAGCAGGCCAGTGCCCGCAATGCCTTTGTTATTATGACATCTAACTTGGGTGCCGTAGACGTTGAAAAGCAGGTAATTGGCTTTGGCGGAGGTTTCAATGACGGCGCCAGCGAAGAAGCAGTCAAGCGTTTCTTTGCACCTGAATTTCGCAACAGGCTTGATGCAGTGGTCAAGTTTAACAGACTTGAAAAAGAAATTATTCAGCGCATTGCTGATAAATTCATGCGTCAAATCCGCGATCAGTTAGCAGGACAAGGTCAGACTATTGTATACACTGACGATGCCCTGGCTTGGCTTGCTGTCAATGGACACAGCGACACTATGGGTGCAAGGCCAATGAGACGACTGATCAATGACAAGGTTAGATTACCCATTGCTAAACGAATTATCAAAGAAAACTGTACTGTACACACAATATCAGTGCATAATGGCGAGCTAGAAATTTCATGATTATTCGCGATACACAAAAACTGTTTTGGAAACAATGGCCCATAAAGATTGTCATTCGTGCCAATGTCAGTAGATCTCATGCAAATTTAAACGTAGCTCGATTTGAGTTGAAAAAACCATATTTTCTAGACCTAGAAGACCGTCAGAAAAAACTTCGAGAAGTAGGAGAAATAATTAAGGTCGTTAAAAAAGAAGTGCCTGCCGCAGGTGTAAGACGAGAAGGTAATGTCAGTGTTTTTGTGTCCACTGAAAAAGAACTAGAAAAGATTCTCGGTCTATATTCACATAGAATTGTTGAAGTGTGGAAGCCAAAAAATGATAAAGCCAAACGATTGCTGTTTGAGCATACTGCTGATGTGGTAAGAGAAAGACCATGGTATGGTCGATTCAAAATACGGGCCCGAATACTGTATACATCACATCTTAAAAACGAGATTGAAAATTTTAAAGCAGCCGTTAATTCCTTAGAACAAAATTCCTGGCATGCTGCTGGTTTGTTAATGAATATTTTAAAATCCGTAAACAGCATAAACTCGTATGCTTGGGGTCAGCCGCTGTATCTTTATTTGTCTTCCAATGATGATGCTGCCTTGCTTAAACTGCAATGCGGTACAGTTATTGAACGTTTTGAAAGAATAAGAGCACCTTAAAAGCTATTGATCCAAACCAAGCCTCCGCGCTAAATAGCGTTGGAGGCTTTTTCTATGGCGAAAATACACGAAGAATTGGTTGTAATCAAGGTCAGCTCACTGCATAAAAACGATGAAGATGTTGCCCCTGTGCTCGGTGAAGAGATTGTTTCTAATCTTGAAGCAGTGGTACAACAGCTGGTTGGTACGAACGCAATTGTTGAAATTGCCAAGGAATAACCTATGAGTATACGTAACACAAACATGCTAATCGCCAATGGTCAACTGGATCAAACCGGACCCTCTATTCGTGCTGATGGATACTATGGTTTTGCAGACGGAATGCATACTGTTGGTTTTTATCTAAAAAATTTCAAAGGTAGGCTGCTCATAGATGCTAGCCTAAGCGATAATCCAAGTGAAAGCGATTGGTTTCCTATAGGATTAGGAAGCGATACCGATTACTTCAATGTCGAAAACGCGGCAACCAAGGTTGAAACTTTTAACTTAATAGGAAACTTTGTTTATCTAAGAGCAAAAATTGCAAGAAGTCATTTGGGTGAGCCAGTTTCGGCATTAGGCACCTGCCAACGAGTAGTTCTAAGCCTATAAAAGAATAAACAGGAGAAATAAAATGCCAATTAAAGCGTCTTCGGGAGGACAACTAGGCGGCGGAGGTGCCAGCGGCAGCGGCGCAGTCTCTAGTGTTAACACAAAGACTGGAGCAGTAGTTCTAAGTTCTACTGATATCGCTGAAGGTACAAGTAACTTGTACTTTACTAACTCTCGCTGGGATGCAAGACTTACTGCTAAGTCAACCGACAATCTAAGCGAAGGTTCTACTAACAAGTATTTCAGTAATTCACTTGCTAGAAATGCTGTGTCGGCTGGTACAGGTCTGAGCTACGACATTTCAACTGGTACTTTTAGCACCAATATCAGCCCATCAACAACAGACAATGTCGCTGAAGGTGTTTCAAATTTATACTATACTAATGCAAGATTTGACACGCGCCTGGGACAAAGCAATTTAGCTCAATTGTCCAATGTAGTCGACACAATACCAGCAACTGGCCAGGCATTGGTCTGGAATGGTAATAGCTGGGCACCAGGCACGGCTGGAGACATTGAAGGTGGCGGCAGCGGTGTATTCCGTGCCGTGGTTCAAGTTGATTACGATCCATCCGGTAACCTATTAAGCGTAAGTGTATTGGGTGGTGGTATCACTGCTGCAATTGCAACAGCAACCAGCACAATAGCTGCCGTAATATTCACTTTTGTTGGAAGCGTGTGTGCTCCGCTTGGCGTTCAAGTATATGGTTATCAAAGAGTAAACAATGTTTATGTTACAAGAGCATTGGGCAGTGACTTTAGTTCAAGAACATTGGCAGGAGGTGGTAGTTCAGGCAGCCCGGACGCATTCGGTCCGTTTAATCCAAGTGTAAACACTATGACATTGAGCTTGACTAAGGCACTGACTGGCGCCACAGCCTCGGTTGGCCAGACAACTCACTGCGTAGTACAATTTTTACTAAGTTCAACATAAGGATAATCGATGTCTATTAATGCTTGGAAAACCACTTTTATCGGGTTAAACAAGCCGGCAAAAGTAATTGCCGGGGTTGCAGAATCTTTTATTCCAATGACGCTTTGGCCGTATGCCAACGCCACCGATGATCCTTATTGGTCAGGCGGATCAAATCCACAATATTTTCGTTGGGAAGTCACATTCACCGTCGGTGATCGCTCACATGGTAGTAATCTAACTCGCACACCTTTTGCATTCAATGCTCAAGATATAGAAGTAGGTGACTTTGTTGCTGGTGCTGCCGACGGCAAGGTTTGCCAAATTATGAGCATCAGCCAAAAAGATAATAATTCACTGACTGCCGTAGTCGAAGATAGGTTACGCTACAATACCTTCCGCGATCCAACTGGCTTTGGTTTGTTTAATGCTCCAGGTCCTGTGATCTTTTTCCAGATTAACGAACTAGGTTACCCAATGCTGGACCCTGTTCCAGGTGAAGCAGCGGCTGACTTCTTTACCAATGTTATGAGTAGGTTTCAGTACATGAATCCACTTACAAATTACCTGCTGGAACAATCAGACCATGGATTTGAGCAAGGCGATGCAATCTGTATTGAAGACGGCATTTTTTCTCTAAGTGATCCAGACAACGTTGATCGCTTTATTGGCACAGTGGTATTTTCAGGTCCGGGACCAGATCAATTTATTTTACGACCAGCCAATGGCATCATTGACTTTGTTCCTGGACTTCCTGGTGTAGTTGGAGATTACTTGTATCCAAGTATAGACGGTAGCGGCGACCTAACTACCAATGACGACAGTCGTAGACCAATTTATTTAAAGATAGCCAATGCAATCACAACATCAACTACAGGCACGGGCATAAACCCAGGTGGTACAGATGGGGACATAGTTGAAATCAATAAAACAATGATTACATTGGCCAGTGGCAATGGCACTTATACTCTAGATAATGCAGTGACCTTGATCAACAATAAAACATCTGATCATAAAGTCTCGGCAGTCAAGGTCGGTGCGGCCACAGGAACAGCCAGCAACATCAGTGGGCAAGGCAGCGCATATGGTGTTGTAGTAGGTTATACTCCTTTTTCTGCATCGATCAACGGCGTTACAGTGAACTTCACTACAACTACTAACGGTAGCACAGTCTACGGTGAACCTAGTGTAGCAAATGCCACCGACATGGTGTCAGATATAAATGCCGCAGGAATTACTGACATTGTAGCCAGTGTGTTAAATGGAAGTTTAATTAAATTAAGTAATAGTGTAGGCGGTGCAATTAATATTGTTAATATAAGCAATGACACCAACGGAAAGCCATTTGCGGGTGCAAACAGTATTTCTAGTTTACAAACCACAACACCTGCCAATACAACAGCATTTGCGTTGAGACTGATTAGAGCCGATGGCGGACCACTTACCATTAGAGATTTCAATGGTGTATTTTTTAATACTGCTGGTGTACTCAGTGGACAAAATGGTCGCTATGCACTGGGACTCAACATTGAACAAGGTCTGCGCTCAAGCCTGACTAGCGTGGTTGCAGACATTGCTGCCCGCGATGCACTTTATCCTTTGGTTGGTGACCAAGCCTATGTGATTGACGACGGCAACGGAGAATGGGCATTGTTCTTGTGGGACGGTAGTCAATGGAACAGATTCCAGAATCAACGCAGTGAAAGCACTGATGCCAGTACCCTTAAACAAACTATAAATTTACCCCAGCCTGGGCAAACCTATTCAATCCTTGGTGCTGTAACTGCTGGTCGCAGAATATTCAATGTTGCTGTAGTTGTCAACAATGAACTTGCGATCGTTGGTGGTAATGATTTTACTGTTGAAATTGGTAACACTGCTGTATGGGAATATAGAAAGCATGGTTCTAATAAAGTAGGTTCCTATGCAGTAGACACTCAATTAATTACAAACGCAAGACAAGATGTGAAAGTAAATCACCCCAATGGCGGAACTGCAGGTAACTTTACAGTAGAGGTATCCTATATATGAAAAATTTTAACAACGCAGCAGGAACTACCTCAAGCGAGTTTGCTATTGGTGTTGGTAACGCTAATTGTAGACAAATTGCACTTGGTGCTGTTTGTTTAGGTGCTGACACTGTAGCCGTAGATCGCAATGGTAATAACATTGCCATTACTGGCACAGAGTTTTATGATCTAAAATTTTTGGCCACAAATCAACTTGGTCAACGAGTTGCCAAACAGTTTCGCGGTACCATTACTGACACGGCTTTTGTCAGTAAAATTGAAGATATATTTGAAGAAGAGTTCAATGGGGACATTGAACTCTCAATTTCAACCCAGATGTCAGCTATTGAACTTGTGATTACATGCAAGATTGGTTCTGCCACCACAGCAACATACAATGTTTATGTTACGCTGCAAAGAATTGAATAATAGGAGATAAAAATGCCAGGTTTACTTGAAGGTAAAGTATTTGTTAAAATTAGCGAGCTTGATGCTACTACTACATTTGATACCGATGATGAATTCGTGTTGGTACGAAATGGTGTCACGGTCAAAACTACTGGTATTGATTTCGTTGACACTGTGGTTGGAATTGGCAATCTTGCAACAAAAAGCTACACTGACGCTGCCGTAGCAGCACTGGTTGCCAGTGCGCCCACTACGCTTGATACTCTAAGCGAATTATCGGCTGCTCTCAATAACGATGCTAACTTTGCCAGCACTATCACCAATCAACTGTCTGCAAAACTAAATGCTAGTGATTTTGGACTAAAATTTTGGAACGAGTTGGCCACAGTAACAACCTATCATGTTGCCGAAAGTCCAACCAACCTATACTTCACTAACGCTCGTGCTAGAGCAGCCATAAGTGCCGGCACAAATATCTCCTACGATCCGGCAACTGGTGTTATCAGTGCAGCTGGTGATTTTGTTGGACCAACATCGGCCACAGACAACGCTATTGTTAGATTTGACACCACCACCGGAAAACTGGTTCAAAACAGTTTGGTAACAATTTCAGACGCGGGTGCAATCATTGCGCCCACGGGAACTGGATCAGTCATTCCGTTCCTTTTTGATAACCAAGCAAATTTCCCGAGTGCTGCCAGTGCTCACGGAGCCATTGCACACAGTCATGCAGATGGCAAAATGTATTTTGCACACGCAGGCGCATGGCATGCATTGATTTCATCGATTGACTTACCAGGCCTGACGAACCTTGGACAATGGACAACGAGCGGCAGCAATATCTACTTCAACTCCGGTAACGTCGGCATTGGAACATCGAATCCATCCAGCAAACTTGAAGTAAATGGCACCATTACTGCAACAGGTCTAAATGTAGAAAATATTGCATTTACTGGTACAGGCCCAGTAACATTTGCCAGTGGGAATGATCTAATTTTTGAAGCCGAAGGCGATATCTATTTCAACGGTGGCCAGCTTGTGCCGACAGGTATTCAGGGACCACAAGGTCCGGCTGGTGAACACATCACTGCTGCCGCTGTTAACAGCTCTGGCGACTTAATAATCACAACCAGTGACAATAATGTAATTAATGCTGGTAATGTAATTGGTCCACAAGGATTACAAGGAATACAAGGACTTCAAGGGTTACAAGGACTTCAAGGGTTAGAGGGTATTCATGGAGACACAGGCCTTGGATTCGTGCTTACATCTAGCACATTTATGACGATTCCGCCCGATGGCCTACTAGAAACGAAATCGTTTAACACAAATCTTACAGCCACCCAATCAGCTTTTGTAGTTGGCAGCAGAGTAAAAATTATATCAACAGCCGATACAAGCAGTTATATGGAAGGCCCAGTTACTGCATTTTCATCGAATGTGATGACTGTTGATGTAGTTAAAACCAACGGCATTGGCGTCGCCAATTCGTGGAATATAACTATAGCAGGTGAAACAGGTGCTACCGGCCCACAGGGAGTACAAGGCGAACAGGGCGAACAAGGCGAACAAGGCGAACAGGGCGAAACAGGATCAGCAGGGGGAGCTACCTATACTGTTACTAATTCTGAAAGTGGTGCTTATGTAATTATTGGATCCAATAATCCTACTCTTAATCTTATAAGAGGATTTACTTATTATTTTTCTATATCCGCTAGTGGTCATCCGTTTTGGATAAAAACAACTCAAACAACTGGTACAGGTAATCAATATAATACCGGTGTAACCAATAATGGTACCGATAATGGTACCATCACATTTATCGTTCCTTTTGATGCACCAAGCACATTATATTACAATTGCCAACATCATGCGTCAATGGCAGGTACTATTAATACTAGTGATCTTGGGCCCACAGGCCCACAGGGACCACAGGGCGAACAGGGTGAACAGGGCGAACAAGGCGAACAGGGAGAAACAGGTACCGGCCTTGTTTTAAAGGGTACAGTAGCGACAGTAGCTGAGCTTCCTGCTAGTGGAAATACCACTGGAGATCTATGGGTTGTCGCTGCCACAGGCGATGGATATGTGTGGAACGGCACAACTTGGGTTAATGCCGGTCCAATTCGGGGACCGGGTGTTGCCGGCGGCGGAACTGCCGGTCAACTATTGGTCAAGGTTGATGGAACAGATTACAATACAACATGGGCTAGTCTTAGTTCATTGTTTGATTCGTTGTCAATCGACGGTGGTTCATTCGATTAAAGGTATTGATGCAAATGCGTGAGTATATCATTACGGTCAAAGATCCGATGGTATGGGACACCGGACTATGGGATGAACTGACAGTAAATGGCCTCGGGGACAATTTTATTCCCACCAGAGACATCGAAGTCGTCAACGAACGGCCATTCAATGAATGGTGTGCTCACTTTAATCTCACCGATGAGGAAGCAAAACAAATTCGTCAAGACTCGAGAATTGCTACGGTAGAACTGCAAGCAGATCTACAGGAAGGTGTTAAAAAAGGATTCTTAGCAGTTCGTACCAGTTCCAACTATAATCGACATCCTTCATCGACCACCAATACAATGAAAAATTGGGGGTTGCTTCGATGTATAAATCAAGCAGATCCCTATAATCTCAACACCTCTGTTACAGCTGAATTTCCTTATAACCTAGATGGTACCGGTGTTGATGTCATTGTTATGGATTCAGGTGTAGAACCCAACCATCCCGAGTTTGCTGTCAATGCTGACGGTACTGGAGGTAGTCGTGTTGTGGATTTTGACTGGGCCAGCCTAGGAGTACCGGGCACAGCCAGTGCTGCCAGCATCGGTGGTTATTTGGGCGACAGTGATGGTCACGGTAGTCATTGCGCCAGTGTCAGCTGTGGCAACACACAAGGGTGGGCCAGTGGTGCGGCCATTTATTCGATTCGTATCTTTGATGGTTATGACATTCGCACAGGCGCTGCACTAGGAGCCATAAACTCAGACATTGCCTTTGACTTGGTTAAGGCATTTCATCTGACCAAAATTGCTGCCGGCAATACAAGACCTACTATCTGCACCAACAGTTGGAGTTATTTTGGCAATTATTCAGGCATGACATATACTGTGTGGCGAGGAACCCAATACAATATTACCAGCAGAAATAGTACATATGGTCAAGTGTATTTTTTTCGTCCCGCAGTGGTCAACTACTTGGATGCCAGTGCTACCAGTTGTATCAACGCTGGAGTTATTCTAGTTGGCGCTGCCGGAAATTATTATCACAAGTGTGATGTGGCCGGTGGTTTAGACTACGACAACTATTACAATTCATTGTATAATGGTACAGTCTATTACCATCGTGGCAGCAGTCCTACTCGCGCAGATGGCTTTATCAATGTTGGTGCTGTTGATACTATTATTACCGAGCCGGCTATTGAAAGAAAAGGCAGTTACAGTGAAACTGGACCCAGAGTTGATATCTATGCACCTGGTAGTATGGTCATGGGTGCCTATGCCAATAAATCTTCCAGTACCGATGCTGTGCAGGATCCAAGAAACAGTAATTTTTATTTAAACAAGTTATCTGGAACCAGCATGGCTTGCCCACAAGTCACTGGCGTATTGGCCTGTTTCTTGCAAGCAAGACCCACTGCCACTGCCGCAGACTGCCTGGCATGGTTGATAGAAAACAGTACCAAGAACGCACTCAATGAAAATTCCAGCGGTGGCACAGGCTACAGCAATAATTTCTATCTACAAGGTGGTAACAATAGAATACTATACCAGCCATTCAAGAGTTCCACGAGAGGAAGTGTTACCAGTTAAGATATGGATACTAGATCGAAGATATTAACAATTCTGTTATATCAAACCAGGTTTGGCAAGCAGTTTACAGAAACTCGCTTGCCAAGCAATCGGCTGATTGAACGTCAGCTGTCAAGATCTACTATTAGAGATTTCATACCCAAGCCATTAGAAGATGGCCTATTAGAATTCTTAGTTGCCAGTGCTGTATGTTCGCCAACAAGCGGTTCACTACAAACACACAGTGTACTAGCTCTTACCACAGATGAAGAAAAAGCAAAGCTGTTTACAACTGAAGAGAGCTGTATGGCTATTGGTGCAGTTGACTCTCACAATGTGCGGGCCATTAAAAATTGTTCTGCTTTTTTGATTTGGATTGCTGACTTGAACAGAATTGATTTTTTGCTTCGACATCTAACGTCAGACAATGACCTGTTGGCCCAAACTGCAAGGGCTGAATACCATTTAAAAGCAATCATTGATGCTACAATAGTTGCACAATCTTTTACCATGTTGGCCGAATCAATTGGCCTTGGCATCATGTATTGCGGAGCAATAAGACAAATACGAGCAGAACACTTTGAAAAAGAATTCAATTTTCCAAAATTAACGTTTCCTGTGTTTGGCATGGCAGTTGGCTATCCCACAGAAAAGGCAAGGAGAGCAATTCGTCCTAGACTGTCAACTGATATAGTTCTTCACCATGGAATTTATAAACCAATGTCAAGCATAAGCAAGTTTTACAAAGAAAACGAGCTGCACAGAGGAACTGCTGTCGACAAAAATCAAGATAAATATAATTATACTGGACGAATGCTAGAAAGACTGACTCCAAGTAACGCAAAAAAAAGTGTAGGTAGTAGTTTGAAGAACATGGGTTTCAAATTTGATTAAGGATAATATTATGGAAACGCTAGAACCAAAACATTATGTAAGAATTTGTGTTGAAAGAGAACTCACCGATACTGAATTTGATCAGATCACTGAAGTTGTTGACGATGAAATCGGTGACATAGTAGACAGCGACGAAATCATTGAACACATCAACGAAGATGGCATGGTCTGTTATATTTTTGAATTGACCACAGATATTCATAATGGCGAGCAGGGTACCATGGCCGGTGATCTAATCAGCTATGAAATAGATCAGGTCTTACCCGAAGGTCTTCGATGGGAGCTAGAAGCTAGTACTGAAGATGTAGAACTTGATGTAGCTGATAATGTTACCGATGATGAAATTAGAGAGGCTGCCGTCAAACACTATCAAACTATACTCAAAAACTAAATGCTCTACACGCCCTCAGCCCTGAGGTTATTAGGCTATAACCTCAGAAGTCGGCACTGGAATGATTTTCCTAGTCATATTATGGAAATATGGTTTAAATTCAGTACCGATCATACCATCAGCGAGTTTGCATGGTATTCAACCCAACAACATAGAAACGTCATGAATGTAACACATGGCGGTGCTCTAGTTACCTACATGGACTATGCCATGGCTGCTAGCATTTGGGATATCACTGCTGGTGGTAATGCTTGGACCGTGTCCTTAAATAACGAGTTCCTCAAGCCTGCCAAGATAAATCGTTGGTTGTTTGCTCAGGTAAAGCCCATGGTAGTTGGCGACCTTATAGAACTTGAGGGCTCTGTTAGAGTCAACAATTCAGATGGTATGTTGGTAATGAAAAGTTTAGGTAAATTTACTCGACCCAAACGAGCTGACCTTGAAAACAATTCTACTATATTTGCTCAATGTTGGCCTTAGGCTAAATATAGGAAAGGGTTTTTTATGAATATTTGGGACTTAGAATAACCGCGCATTGGTGATATTGACTGGAGTTGCAGAACATGGTGATGCGAAAGTACATGCAGATATTAGAAGCAGCCAACAACGGTTGTCCTATCGCCACCTATGACATAGATGTCAACCTTAAGAATCGACAAAAAGCCATAGATGAATACCACTATGGTCCAGCAAATCCTGACAGTCCTGAATCATATTGGAAGGATGCCGCCAAGCGTTGGGGCATCACAGAAAAGACAGCCAAGACCATGCTGTGCAGTAATTGTGCAGCATTTGATGTATCAGACAAGATGTGGAAGTGTATAGAGGATGGTATCAAAGGTGACAGCAAAGAAACAGATGCCATGGCTACCATACACAAAGCGGATTTAGGTTATTGTAACTTTTTACATTTCAAATGTGCCGGAACACGAAGCTGTACTTCCTTTGTAACAGGTGGTGCTATCGATGATAAAGATAGAACTCAATAATTTTAGTTGATATGAAAAAACTTGAACACGCTAAACTTTCCTACAAGCGAAATGATCTAGCACCTAGTATCAGTGAAGATACTATAAACTATCATTGGGGCAAATTATACAAGGGTTATGTAGATCGTTATAATGCCGGTGAGGGCGATCCAGATTTTAATGAAGCAGGCGCTTTCCTGCACAATATTCTCTTTGCTCAATTTCAAAGTCCCAATGGTTCAAATAAACCAACAGGTTCAGCAGCTGAATTTATCGACAAACATTTTACAAGCTATGACAAGTTTCAGGACGAATTTGAAACCGAAGCAATGAAAATACACGGCAGTGGATGGGCTTATCTTAGCAAAAGCGGCAAAATAAAAACTATCAAAAATCACGAAATTAAAAATGATATAGTTTTGTTGATTGACTGGTGGGAACATGCATGGGCTCTTGATTATCAGCATGACAAAAAGAAATACCTAGCAAATCAATGGAAAATTATAAATTGGAACATCATTTCTGATAGATTAAGCAAGGAAAAAAATATTTCAGAAAACATAGACTTAGCTCGTTTAAAAAAGCTGGCAGGAATTGCTGAGACCAAGGAAGAAAATGCCAGTCCACTCACTTATGTCGGTACAGAAAAAAGCCGATACATGCGTAAACACAACATTCGTCCGGGGACCGATGAATGGTTCAGGCTGTGGTTTGCCAGACCGGGACTTACGGGCGAGCGGTCCATGCCCAAGAAATAATTGGTCCGACGGTCCTAAATATCAGGTTGACCTTGGCTTTACAGGCTGCTATACTATGGGCAAGTTATTTGCTAAGGTAATCGATGTCAATGCACTTAGTTGGACCATATTTAACTACAACTAACTACAAAAAGCGAAAGGTCAAGTTGACCCGAGTCAAACGTACCGAGCTGGACCAGCGTTGGCGTGAACGTAACAAATTCCTCAAAAGCATGGGCCTGCCCACGGAAACCTTTGAGCAGTTTATGGACTATGTGCATGGCAAGCGGATCAAGGACAAAAGACAAGTCGTTAAGCCGCTGAAAAACACAGGTCCAACTCACCGCGAAACTAAACAATTTCCTAGCCTTCCCATGTCGACTAAAGACATGCAGAATGCCTGCGCCAAACGAGAACCCAAGGTCTACAGCGGAGAACGGCAATTACTGGGTATTGCTACCATGCACAAGAGCAACATGGTACCTGTCTTTGCAGACTGCAAAGAAACAGCGGTTGAAATTGCTCAAATGCGTCGATAAATATTGTAAAGGAGATCTTATTATGAAAAGGTTTGGAATCATTACACTTATGTCTGCGGTAGTTCTGCTTGCTGGTTGTGCTACGAATCGCGACACAGGTGCATTAGTTGGTGGCGTTACCGGCGGTATCTTAGGTAGCACTATCGGTGGTGGCACCGGCAGAGTGGTTGCTACTGGTGTTGGCGCCGCAGTAGGCGCCGCGGTTGGATCCGCAGTCGGTGATGACATGGACCGGAATCGTTCTCAGCCTCGTGCCCATGCTCCCGTTGAGAGCAGGACCGTAGTTGTGCATGAGCCAAGTAGGGTGGTGATTATTGCGGAACAATGCTATCAATACCCAGACTATACCGCAGAACGAGCTGCCTGTGAGCGTGGTGCTCGTCAACGCTATGCCGAGGACCTGCGCCGGCGAGAAAACGAGGCTTATAAAGTCGGGCGGGGTCTCTAATAGCTTAGTTTGGGGTTAACTAAGTCATTGATTTATAATACTTTTTTAACCCTAGCTAAGTCGTTGATTTATAAGGGTTTTAGCCCTAGCTAAGTCGTTGATTTATAAGGGTTTTTTAGCCCTAAGGGCTTTGTTAGCCCTAGCTAAGTCATTGATTTATAACACCTTTTTAGCCCTAGCTAAGTCATTGATTTATAGGGGTTTTTAGCACAAAAAATGCTCAGAAAACGGTTGACCTTATGGGCAAGGTCATCTATAATAAGTGTATGAGTAGCAAAAAACCCACCACACGCAAGCGCCGCGCGGATCGCAACCATGCGATCTACGAGCTGTATTGTGAGGTCACAGGAAAGAGCTATATTGGCATTACCGTGGTCAACGGTACTGCACTACGCTCGGTGCGTGGCCGCTTCAACCGTCACTTGAGCCGTGCTCGCTCCGAAAGCAAGGACTGGCGTTTGTGCGAGGCACTTCGCAAGCATGGTCGCGAGGGCTTTACCCCGTACCTGTTAGAAGTGGTGCGCGGTAAGGCTGCGGCCCATATTCGTGAGCGCGAACTCACCGCTCAACTGAAACCCTCTCTTAACACGCTCTAAGAAAAGGAGCCACTTAGATGTTTGTAAACAGGTTTGCATACAAGACCCGTAAGCCCGTGCAAGTTGATGCCACTCAGAAGCCTGCTGTGGATGCCCTGGCCGCTGTCGTTGACAAGCTTGGCAAGAGCGATGCAGCCTTTGCCGGATCGTTGATCCATAATTTTGCCCGTTGGGGTCGCCTCAGCGATAAACAGATGCCCTGGGTTGGAACGCTGACCCAGCGAGCCACGGCTCCCAAGCCCACTCCCAAGGTCTATGCGAATGTGGACTTCAAGCCCATTCAAGATCTGTTTGATACTGCCAGCCGGCGCCTCAAGCGAATCAAGATCAAGACGCAGGATGCTACGGGGCAAGCCGTGGTGTTTAACCGTGCTGGTCCCAACAGCAAGTATGCAGGCCAGATCATGATCACAGATGGCCAGCCCTTTGGGCAGAACAAGTTCTTTGGTCGTATCGATGTCACGGGCGAGTTCTTTGCAACCCGTGCAGCCACTCAGCAGGTTTGTGAAGCGGTTGAAGAATTCAGCAATGACCCGGCTGGTGCCGCGGGCCGTTATGGCAAGCTCACTGGTGGTTGCAGTTTCTGCAAACATGGTCTTACTGACGATCGTAGCCTGGCAGTCGGCTATGGCCCAGTGTGTGCTCGTAACTTTGGTCTTAAGTGGGGCAACTGAACGGCCAAAGCTTGACTGAACGATTTAAATCAGATATAATGGAGGCACAATGAATTCTACTAATACTCCCTCATGGCGCATGGACCGAGGCTATGACAAAGGCCATGGTACCTGTCCTGTGTGTCGTGGTACTGGCCACATGCCCTGCCCCGGTGCTATGAAGGAGTTTGCGGTCAAGTATAACTGGTACGGGTACAGGCCACAGGATGACACCGTGACCTGCACCAACTGTGGTGGGCAGTATCAATTTGCATGGACCAATGTGACTGGTCAAGTGCGTCTAAATCGCAAAGGTCAGCCATGCACCCACAACTACGTCAGCAAGACCATTGGTAACTGCCACACGGAGTATACCTGTACCGAATGCGGTGACCGGCATCAGGTTGACAGCAGTGATTGATAATCGCTGCTGGATCTAGGCCTGCCCTTTAAGAGGTTGACCAAAAATAGCCATTTCGGTACAATAAGGGTTATAGTAAACAACTGGAGCCACAGCATGTCTAAGAAACACTTTGAACTGCTCGCCTATTACATCGAGTCCATCATAGACCCCCATTGCCGTCTACAAGCGGCCGTGGCGGTAGCATCGGCCTGTAAAGATGCCAACAGCAGATTCGACGAACAACGATTCTTCGCCGCATGTGGCATCGGCACCCCGGAGAGTGGACGCTAACCTAGTTCGGTTGACCAGAAATGGTGATTTCGGTTATAATATGGGTATAGTTAGCAACACGGAGACAATGAAATGGACGTCAGACAAGTAAATTACGCAATCAAGTTTGGCAATTTTACCAATACCGAACTGAAC
>Ga0194132_10003381_pt1 | contig 28468 bp, 21 predicted proteins | sample TA2KigOf80mmetaG_FD_148612 | JGI IMG/M metagenome (GOLD analysis project Ga0194132, IMG submission 148612) | Freshwater microbial communities from Lake Tanganyika, Tanzania - TA2015054 Kigoma Offshore 80m | ecosystem: Environmental > Aquatic > Freshwater > Lake | place: Tanzania: Lake...
GTCGACTACCCCGACCTCGACCGTGAGAAGGAGATCGTGCTCACCAAGGTTCCCGGCGTCGGCGAGGCGCTCGCTGATGAGATCGCCCGGATCGTCCGGTCGATCCGCCAACTCGAGTTGAAGAAGTCCCCGTCGGTCTCCGAGACGCTCGACTGGGCTCGCACGCTCGTACTCCTCGGAGTGGAACACGTCGACGCCGAGACGGCGACCTCCACGCTCAACATCCTGCTCAAGTACCAGTCCGACATCGCCAAGGCCGCCAAGGAGCTCTCTGCCGAGCCGCCCGGTCCGGGCCGGCCGGGTGGGTCCCCGGGGGTCGCTGGCCGGTGACCGGCCAAGTGGTGACAGGCGATGGGACGTCTCCCGACAGGGTGCCAGTCGCCCCTGGCGCCGCCGCAGGGATCGACTCCGGCCCGGGAGATGCGCTCATCGATCTGCTCGGCGGGTTCGTCGTCGAACTCCGACAGGCGGGGATCCCAGTGAGCCTCACCGAGCACCTCGACGCCGCCGACGCCGTGCGATGCATCCCGCTCGACGACCGCGAGGCGTTCAAGTACTCACTCGCCGCCACGATGGTCAAGAACCACTCGCACTGGCGGGCGTTCTCCACCGTGTTCGAGGTCTACTTCTCGATCCGAGGCAGCGAGCACGCCCTCGACGAGCCTGACGCCGCAGCGTCCCCCGACGACCTCGACGACGCTGCCGGTGCACCCACCGGTGAGCGGCCGGCCAACCAAGGCGGACCCGGCGATGCGCTGACGCCGGAGGAACTCGCCCAGATGCTCTTCCAGGCCCTCCTGCAGGGTGACGACGCAATGGTCCGTGCCATGGCCCGTCAAGCAGTTCGTCGTTACGCAGGGATGGAGCCCGGGCGGCCGGTCGGCGGCACCTACTACCTGTACCGCACGCTGCGGAACCTCGACCTCGATGAGATGCTCGAGCAACTCCTCGATCAGGCCCGAAGTGATGCACCGGAGCAACTCACTCCTCTCGAGGAGCGCCTGCAACACGACGAGTACGAACACCGCATCGCCCAGCTCAAGCAGGAGATCGAAGCCGAGATCCGTCGCCGGCTCGTGGCCGACCGGGGAGTGGACGCCATGGCCAAGACGTTGCGCAAGCCGTTGCCGGAGGACATCGACTTCATGCACGCCAGCCGGGAGGAGATGATCTCGTTGCGCAAGACGTTGCAGCCGCTCGCCCGTCGGCTCGCCGTGCGGCTCGCCCGCAAACGGCGTCACGGTCGCAAGGGGCCGCTCGACTTCCGCAGCACGGTGCGTCACTCGCTCAGCTACGGCGGGGTCCCCGCTGAGCCGAAGTTCCGCTACCCGCGTCCATCGAAGCCGGAGATCTTCGTCGTCGCCGACATCTCGGGATCCGTCGCTGCGTTCGCCCGCTTCACCCTGCACCTGGTCCACGCCATCTCGTCGCAGTTCTCCAAGGTGCGGTCGTTCGTGTTCATCGACGGGATCGATGAGGTCACTCGCTTCTTCGAGGGCACCGAGGACATCGTCGAGGCGGTTCATCGGGTCAACACCGAAGCCGACGTGGTCTGGGTGGACGGCCACTCCGACTACGGACACGCGCTCGAGGTGTTCTGGCAGCGGTGGGGGACCGAGGTCGGACCCAAGACGACGGTCATCGTGCTCGGCGACGCCCGGAACAACTACCACGCCTCCAACAGCTGGGTGCTCAAGGAAGTGCGTCACCGTGCCCGGCACGTCTACTGGCTCAACCCCGAGCCCCGGGCGTACTGGGACACCGGCGACTCGATTGTCGGCGAGTACGGCATCCACTGCGACGGCACCTTCGAGTGCCGCAACCTGCGCCAGCTCGAGCGCTTCGTCGATCATCTCGTCTAGCTCGTCCCGCTCGTCGTGCGGGTCCCCGCTCGGCGCTGCAGCCGTGCGCCGAGTGGCCGCTACGGTGGCGCTGGCGTGTTGGAGAACCCGACACCCCGAACCGAACAGGAGACCGACGTGTCGCTGGTAGATCGGATCACCGGGCGAGTCGACCGCTACAAGCCGCGGGTGACGGAGTGCATCATCTTCGCCCGTCCGCTGCCGCTCATTGCCGACGAGAAGCCGCCCGCCGGCGAGGAGTACTCCTTCCGTGCGGTGTTCGACCCGAACGATCCGTACCTGGCCCAGATCGAGCCACCGGAACGGCTGGAACTCATGAAGCCGTTCTTCGCCCAAGGGGGGTTCGTGGCGCTGGCGATCCACGTTCCGACCGACACCACGGTGTCCAAGATGTGGTTGCTCACCTACACGCCGCAACCGAGCGACGCCAAGCGGGGCCTGCTCCCCATCCACCTCGCCCGTGACGAGTGCTTCATCCTGGACATCTGGACGCACCCTGACTTCCGTCGCCAGGCGGTGGCGTTCACTGTCGCCTACGAACTGCAGGCGATCGTCGATGAGTTCTACCCCCATCTCCGGTGGGTGTACGGCTACGCCCACAAGGACAACGAGGCGTCCCGGGCCCTCATGGAGCTGATCTACAGCATGTGGCCCGTTCAGGAATTCAAGGAGGTCGAGATCGGACCGTTCTGGGTGACGCAGGTCCCCGGTTCCGACACCCCGAAGTTCGGTCCGTTCTCCAAGCGCGGCCGCCACTCAGGGGATGGATTCCAGATGCCAGGACGTCCCCGCTCGGGCGACCTCGCCCGGGACTACCACCACCCGGAGGGCTTCGCCCGCAACCGGCTCGATGCCGTCGTCTCCGACAACTGGTTCTGGAACGGCCCGGAGTGGTTCGACAACGACCACCCGAAGGGTCCCGATGGTCGCCCCGCCACACCGGAGACACTGCCCCGCGTGCTCGACGGGGATGAGCCCTGAGCGCCTGCGGCGCCTGAGCCACACTCCGAGGCGGGTGGTTCGAGCGAGCGTGGGACCTCCTGCCACGCAGTGACGTGCCCGAGTCAGTCCAGATGGAGCCCGCACTCGGTCTTCTCCGAGCCCGCCCAGCGTCCGGATCTCGGATCGTCGCCCTTGGCGACGGGGTGGGTGCAGGGCATGCATCCGATCGACGGGTAGCCCTGCAACGTGAGGGGGTTGACGATCACATCGTGTCGGGTGATGTAGTCCGCCACGTCGTCGGCGTCCCAGTTGGCGATCGGGTTGACCTTGACCAGACCGCGCAGGTCGCGGGACACGATCGGCGTGCCGGCGCGAGAGGCCGCCTCGGAGCGACGCAGTCCCGACATCCACGCGGCCTTGCCGGCGAGCGCACGGTCGAGTTGGCCCACCTTCACCGCTGAGCAGCAGTTTTCGGGATCGGCCTCCCAGAGCGCCTGATCGTGTGGACGGACCGTCATGATCCGCAGGTTGAGGCCGTAACGCCGGCGGACCTGCTCGACGGTCTGCAGCGTCTCAGGGAAGTGGTAGCCCGTGTCGATGAACACCACTTCGATCGCAGGCGCAACACGCACGGCGAGGTCGACGAGCACAGCGTCGGTCATGGAGGCCGTGAGCGACAGCAGTGGGCCGAAGGAACTGACTGCCCAGTCGATGATGTCGGTTGCGTCCGCCGACTCGAAGCTCGCAGCGAGATCGTGGAGTTGATCGTCAGAAAAGGATGCTGGCGTGAACGGTCCCGGGACGGGGTCGTGTCCCGAGGACTCGCCGGCGACCGTGATCTCCAGCGACATCAGACGGCGCACTCCGAATCGCCGACCGATGCCTCGTAGGGGCCGGTCTCGTCGTAGTCGACGTAGTACTCGGGGTGCGCCTCGGGATCGGGGAACTCGTCGAGGTCGGCGAGCATCTCGGTGACGCCGCCGATTCCTCCGCTGCGTTCGAGGTAGGTGCGGAAGTCCTCGCCGATACGGCGTTCATCCCGGTAGGCCGCCACGATCCGGACGACGGCCTCCGGTACGGCCTTGGCCGGGAGGCGCAGCGCCTTCTGGCCGAAGTGGATCTGCTCCTGTCCGACGTAGCCGCCGAGCAACAACTGGTAACCGGGTGCACTCCGGCCGCGGGCGCGCCGTTCGGCGCCGAAGAATCCGATGTCGGCGATGTGGTGCTGGCCGCAGGAGTTGGTGCAACCGGAGATGTTCGTGCGGATGCCGTCGACCTCGGCGAGTCCTGCGGCCTCGAGTGCTTCCCCGATGGCTGACGCCAGACCACGCGATTGGGTCACGGCGAGGTTGCAGGTGTCGGCACCGGGGCAGGCCACGACATCGCGAGCCAGTTCAGCGCCGGGTTGGGCCATGCCAATGGAATCGAGTCGCTCGAACAGGGCCTGCAGGTCGGACTCGGCGAGTCCGCGCAGAACGAAGTTCTGGCGGTTGGTGATCCGGACCTCAGTGCTGAAGTCACGGGCGATCGCTGCCAGCCCTCGGAACTGGGCGGCGGTCACATCGCCCAGCCGGGACCACGCCAGCGCCGACACCGTTCCCTTGGCCAGACCGCGCACCACGTTGGCCTGTTCCCAGCGGGTGTACGCCGAGGTTCCCGTCAGCGCCACCGGAACGCCCTGGCCGAGAGACGTGACGGGTCCGGTGCCCCTGCCGGCGGGGGAGTCGCCGAGTTCGGCGACCTCTGTCGGGATTCCGCCCGGCCACGATGACGAAGCGAGGAGGAACTTCCTCGAGTGGATGATCCGTCGCTGCAGTTCCTCGAATCCGAGGGTGTCGACGAGCCACTTCATCCGAGCCCGCAGTTTGTTGTCCCGGTTGCCGGCCTGTTCGAACACGCGAACGCACGCCTCAAGTGTGGGGAGCAGTTCGTCACGGGTCGTGAACTCCTCGAGAGCGAGTGCCGGGTGCGGATTCGCACCGAGTCCACCGGCGACGAACACCCGGAATCCCGATTCGAGCGTTCCGTCCTCGACTTGACGGGTTACGGCGACGACTCCGACGTCGTTGAACATGGCTTGGCCGCAGTCGGTGACGCATCCGGAGAAGTTGATCTTGAACTTGCGGGGGAGTCGCTGTGCGATCGGGTTGCGCAAGAAGTGGCGGAACGTCGCCTCGGCCCACGGCTGGATGTCGAGCACTTCGTGCGGGCACGCCCCGGCGAGGTGGCAGCCCATGACGTTGCGAACGGTGTCGGAACAGGCCTCCCGGGTGGTCATGCCCACGGTGGCGAGATCCCAGAGAACCTCGGGGACCTGTTCGAGTTGGACGAAGTGGAACTGCACGTTCTGGCGGGTCGTCAGGTGCCCCCAGCCTCGGCTGTAGCGCTCGGAGATGTCGGCGAGTTTCTCGAGTTGGTGGGGGAGGATGGCGCCGTAGGGCGCCTTGATCCGGATCATCTGGTTGTGGCCGCCCTGACGCTGGCCGTACACGCCGTTGGCGAGGCGGAACACCTTGAAGACGTCCTCGTCGATCTCCTCAGCGAGATACCGGGCGAGTTGCGCCTCGAACTTCTGGATGTCGGCGACCGTGTCGGGGTCGAGTTGGATGCCATCGAGGGATGGCTGACCGTCGGTGTCGAACTCGATCGTCGTCACGTGTCGCTCCGGGGACGGGGGACGGGTGGGAACCGTGCGAAAGTTGATTCTCCCAAACCTGACCCGTTGGATCAAGAATCATACCGGCGCAGCCGCGTCCCGCAGGATCGTCCACGCCAGCGGGAACCACGGAGTGAAACGTGTGGGGTCGGATTCGAGCTCCGACCGGAGGGACTCCGGTTCGACCCAGCGCCATTCGCCGACCTCGCCGGGATCCGGCACGGGGTCGTCATCGGTGCGTCCGGACACGACGTGGTCCCACTCGTGTTCGACGAGTCCGGACGCTTCGTCGGAGGCCCGATAGACGAAGCTGGCGAGTTCATGCAGGTCACCGGGCTGAACGTCGATGCCGAGTTCTTCACGAACCCGGCGAACACTCGCCTCGACGATGGTCTCGCCGGGTCGGGGGTGGCTGCAGCAGGCATTCGTCCACAGGTCCCGGAAGTGGTGCTTGGTGGAGGCCCGTCGGTGGATCAGCATCCTTCCGTCGGAACTGAACAGGAACACGCTGAACGCCCGGTGCAGCGCACCGGCGCCCTGGTGGGCGGCGAGCTTGTCCGCCAATCCGATCTCGGCGCCGGTGGAGTCGACCAGGATGACGGTCTCGACATTGCGATCTCCGGCATCTCCACGTGCTTCGGAATCGGGGCTCACTCCGACAGGCTCGCACGTGAGGCCCGGCCGGACTCGCTGCGGGTCGAAACCGCAACATCTCCGCCGTCGGCGGCGTGGGCGTCACCGTCGCTCCCGTTTCCTTGGCGGACCCAGAGCGACAGGGCCAGTGTCATGAGGGCGAACCCGAATCCCCAGTCCTCCAGCGGTGAATCCCAGAAGATCCGGACACCGGAGAACACCTCGGGGTTGTAGATGACGATCACGGACGACAACTTGGTGAGCCAGCCATCGACTGGGACCTGGAACGCCGCACAGATACCTATGGCGATCCAGTACGCCGGGATCCGGAAGATGCCCGAGCGGATCCACAGGAGTTCAGCGGCCACGACGGCGACGATCGCCGCTGCGGTGAGGACGGTGTACCACGGCATCAGACCAGCTCCTCCGAGGGCCGCCGAGCGGCGGTGCCCCCGTCTGCGACGTCTCGCCCAGCAGGGCTCAGGAACCGCCCGAACACCCCGAGCCGGAGTGCGCCGAGCCAGCCATGTCGTTGGACGGTACGGACCGCCTCGAAGCTGAGTAGGGCGGACAACGGGATGACCACGAAGAACGTCAGCTCCTCGACGGGGATGTTCCCCACCTTCCAGCCCGTGGTGTAGGTGGGCGAGAACGTCCAGTGGTCGAGCCGGATGGCGATCACGTCCCAGGCCACGAACGCTGCAAATGTCGGGAGCATCGTGCGGATCAGCCGGCGGGGCCGCCGGTACACGCGGGCACCGAGGACGAACTCGAGAGGAAGGGTGATCAGCACGCACAGCGCCATGACTCCGAGGTATTGGAACTGTTCGGAGCGCATTGTGATCAGGTCCGGTTCCGGCTGAGCTGGCGACGGATGGTTCCACCTCCGAGGTTGCTTGCCGCCACTGCGAGCTTGCGGGCCGAGCCCACACGGGCTCGACGTGAGAACACGTCGTAGCCGTGTGCGGCGACCTGGTCGAGGATCTCGGAGTACAGGATTCGGGCCGTGCGGATCGCCGTGGCCGATTCCGGAGGGAGCATGGAGATTCCCACGTCGGCGGACCGGTACAGCTCAGCGCACCGGTCGACTTGGAACCTCAGCGCTGCGATCCACTCGGGAGAGACAGTGCGCGACCGCGGATCGGCGCCGAATCGTTCGAGGTCGTCGAGCGGCAGGTAGACCCGGCCGCGATCGAGATCCTCGCCCACGTCCCGTATGAAGTTGGTGAGCTGGAATGCGTTGCCGAGGTCCATGGCGTGCGGGCGGGTGGCGTCGATGTCCTCAGGGCCGAGGATCGGAAGCATCATCTCGCCGATCACCGCTGCGGAGCCGTCCATGTAGATGAGCAGATCGTCCCATGTCCGGTAGGAATCGACGGTCAGATCCATGGTCATCGAGTTGAGGAAACGGCGGAAGTACGACGCATCGAGATCGAAGGCGCGAACGGTGTGCACGACTGCCTTGAGTACCGGGTCGTTCGAGTCCCCAGCGGCGAGGTCGATGAAGAATCGATCACCGAAATCAGCGAGCGCTCGAGATCGGACATCGACGGGAACCGGACCCAGATCATCGACGATGTCGTCGGCGTAGCGGCAGAATCCGTAGAGGGCGTGGACGTGGTGGCGCACCACTCGGGGGAGCACCTGGGCCGCCCAGTAGTAGGTGGTGCCGTATGCCCGGTTCAACTCACGGCAGCGGGCGTAGCTCTCCTGAAGCGACACTGTTCGGCGCGGCGTGCCGAACGGGACGCCCCGTGGTCGCCTGTCGGCCCGGATCGCAGCGGTCGTCGTCACCGGATTCTCCTCGAGGATCGCGCCATTCGGTCGACTCGAGCTGCAGCGAGCTTGCCCGAGATCAACACCATCGGAATGCCCACGCCGGGAATCGTTCCCGATCCGACGAACACGACCCCGGGGTGCCGACGATCCTCGAGGTGTGGACGGAACGGCCCGGTCTGGAAGAACCGATGAGCGAGGGCGAACGGCGTTCCCCGCTCCATGCCCTGGGCCTGCCAGTCGAGCGGGTCGGTGAGGTGCTCCACCTCCACGTCGGCCGGGTAGCCGAGCTCGACGATCCGACGTGCGAGCTGGTTGCGGATCACGTCCCGTTCACGGTGCCAGTCGATCCGGCCATCGAGATTCGGGACCGGCTCGAGCACGTAGAGGATGTGTCGATCGTCAGGAGCGAGGTGCGGATCAGTCACAGTGGGAGCGGTCACGAGGATCGACGGATCGGGCATCCGCGTTCCATCACGCAGCAAGGCGGTGAACGCCTCATCCCACTGTTCACCGAAGTGGATGTTGTGGTGGGTGGTCCCAGTGGGGAGGTCGCCCCTGACTCCGGCGAGCCAGACCGCACACGATGGGGAGTAGCGGCCGACCCGGGTCACAAGCGGTGGTTGGGCGCCGAGCAGTTGGCGGTAGGCCACCGGGACGTCTGCGTTCATGACCACGGCATCGGCCCGGAGACGCTCACCACCGGCGAGGAGGACACCGTTGGCCTGTCCGGCGGCATCGGTCGTGACCCGCTCGACGACCTCGTTGTAGCGAAACTGTGCCCCGGCCTTCTCAGCGGCATCAGCCAGGCCGCGGGGGACGGAGTGCATCCCATTCTGGACCCCGTAGACCCCGGCGACGGAATCCATGTAGGTGATGACACCGTAGATGGCGAGCGCCTCGAACGGAGACAGTCCGGCGTACATCGCCTGGAACGAGAAGATCCGGTGCAGACGTTCGTCGCGGAAGTACTCACCGACGACCTTGTGCAGCTTGCGCAGCCCTCCGAGTTGGAGCAGCTTCACAAGCGCCATCGGACGACGCAACATGTCCAACGGGCTCGACAGGTCGGCGTCGATGAAGTTGGGGAGCTCGAGTTCGTAGAGCTCGGCGAGCCAGTCGGCGAACCGACCGAACGCCTCGGCGTCCTGAGGCCCGATCTTCTCCCTGATCTCCTGAGTCATGGCTTCCCGGCCGGCGGCCACGTGCAGCTCGGAGCCATCGGCGAACAACGCCCGATACGCAGGGTCGAGGCGGGTGAGTTCCACGTGGTCTGCCCGATCGGCACCCACGGCGGCAAACGCATCATCGAGCAGGTCGACCATAGTCATCACGGTCGGACCGGTGTCGAAGGAGTAGCCGTCAAGCTCGAGCAAACCGGCTCGGCCGCCCGGGGTCGATGCCCGCTCCAGCACGGTCACGTCGTGCCCGAGTCCGGTGAGATGACAAGCTGCGGACAAGCCTCCGAGGCCTGCGCCGACGACGACGATCTCCATGTCAGGCTCCTTTTCCTAGGGTGCGGTAATTGGGTCGCTTGCGGGTTTCTTTTCCAGGTTGCGGGCCCGTCGACCGGACTCCGGCAACACGAGCCGGATCATCCCGAAGGGTCGGCCGCTGTGGTGGCACCGGATCACCGATCACGATGGGCGCAGTAGAGCGCCAGGTCGACGAGTTGATCCTGCGCATCACGCTCGAGGTCTATGGAGTCGAGAGCGTCGACTGCCTCGGACAGGAGCGAATCGATCCGATTCTCGACAGCGGCCCGTCCGCCGGTGGCCTCGATCACCTCTTGGATGGCCACGATCTGAACTGGCGTAAGGTCCGGGTCCCCGAGGTGTGCCAGCACCTCGAGCGCTGGCGACAAATGCTGATCCTGGGCCACTGCCTGGGCGTGGAGCACGAGTTGTGTGGGCTTGTTCTCACGGAAATCACCGCCGACAGGCTTGCCGAGCTTGGACTCGTCCCCGAATGCTCCGAGCACGTCGTCGCGCAGCTGAAACGCCTCACCGACCGGGAGGCCATAACCCGTGAAGGCCTCGGCGCACTCGTCGAGCCGACCGGCGAGGGCTGCTCCGAGGTGCAGGGGACGTTCGACGGTGTACTTGGCCGACTTGAACAGGGAGATCTTCTGCGAGATCTCTGGATCCTGGAGAGGAGACGCCGCCGAGACGATGTCGAGCAGCTGCCCCATGACGAGTTCGATTCGGAGCTCGTTGTAGATCGTCCACGCTGTCGGACCGGCGGCGCTCAGCAAGCTGTCAGCGAGGATGAGCGCGAGATCGCCGACCAGGACGGCGACCCCCTCTCCGAAACGGCGTGACTCGCCGATCCAGTCGCTCACAGCGTGTCGGTCACCGAAATGCTGATGGATCGTCGGCTCACCACGCCGGAGAGACGAGCCGTCCATGACGTCGTCGTGGATGAGGGCGAACACGTGGAGGAGTTCGAGGGCGGCTCCGGCGTCGAGCACGCCGATGTTGCCGGGGTCGCCTCCGGCGGCGATGTGGCCGAGGTGACAGAACGCCGGACGAAGCCGCTTGCCGCCATTGGTACTGAAGGCTCGGAGGCGGCTGATCGGTTCGTCGAGCAGACCGTCGAAGGACGACCAACGGGAGTGTTCGGCATCGAGGACCTCGGCGAGACGGACATCGATGCGGCGGCGAAGGTCGCTCAGCTCAACCGGTTCAGCAGCGATGCGTGACTCAGGCGGAGCGGGCATGTGCGAGACAACGCCGAAGCCTGAGGCAGCGATTCCCGATGACGGGTGTTCACCTCGAGTGACAACTCACCATGCTCCGCATGCATCCGTCGGGACGGGTTGCGACGGACCACTCTCGGCCCCAAATCGTGTGGGGACTCAGGTTCGGAGCAGGTCCGCCACGCCGAATGCCAGGTCGAGCGACTGCCGGCCGTTCAGGCGAGGATCACACATGGTCTCGTAGCGCAGATCGAGTTGGTCGTCTGCCAGGTTCTCGGCCCCGCCGAGACACTCCGTGACATCGTCGCCGGTCAACTCGACGTGAACCCCGCCCGGCCAGGAGTCGAGCGAGCGGTGCACGGCGAAGAACTCGCGCAACTCGCCGAGGATCTGGTCGAAGTGTCGGGTCTTCCGGCCGCTCGGACTGGTGAAGGTGTTGGCGTGCATCGGATCGCACGACCACACCACCGGATGGCCGGCACTGCGAACGGCTTCGATGAGCGGAGGCAGCACCTCGGCGATTCGCTCAGCGCCGATCCGGGTGATCAACGTGAGCCGACCCGGGGTGCGGTCGGGGTCGAGGACCTCACACAACGCCAGCGTCTCCTCGACGGTGGCGGTGGGACCGAGTTTGCATCCGATCGGATTGGCGATGCCTCGGAAGAACTCGACGTGAGCGCCGTCGAGCGCCCGTGTGCGCTCGCCGATCCACACCATGTGCGCCGAGCAGTCGTAGTGCTCACCAGTGAGCGAGTCGATCCGCGTCAGCGCTGACTCGTAGCCGAGCACCAACGCCTCGTGGCTCGTGTAGAAGTCGACCTCGTGCAGCGTTGCCTGATCGGCTGGGTCGATTCCGGTCGCCCGCATGAACCGGAGGGCTCGGTCGATCTCATCGGCGAGCGTCTCGTAGCGGCGAGCCTCCGGACTGGTCCTCACGAACTCCTGGGTCCAGTGGTGGACCCGGCTCAGGTCGGCGAACCCGCCCTTGGTGAACGCTCGCAGCAGGTTCAGCGTGGCTGCCGACTGGTGGTAGGCCTCGACGAGTCGCGCCGGGTCAGCACGTCGCGCCGCCTCGGAGAACTCGACGTCGTTGACCATGTGGCCGCGGAAGCTCGGCAGGCTCTGCCCGTCGATGGTCTCAACATCCGACGAACGTGGCTTGGCGAACTGCCCAGCGATCCGGCCGACCTTCACCGTCGGCACGCCGGCGGAGTAGGTGAGGACAACGGCCATCTGGAGGATGATCTTCAGGCGTTCCCGGATGGAGTTGGCCGAGAAGGTCTCGAAGGACTCGGCACAGTCGCCGGCTTGGAGCAGGTAGGCCTCTCCGGCAGCCACACGGGCGAGGGAGTCGGTCAGTTGGCGGGCCTCGCCGGCGAAGACCAGCGGCGGGTAGCCCGAGAGGGTCTTCAGGACCCCGTCGAGCGCAGCCGGATCCGGCCACTCCGGTTGTTGTGCCGCTGGCCGCTCCTGCCAGCTGGTCGGCGTCCACGGTGGGTGATCGATGGCCACCACGTCAGGCTAACCGTGGTGTCGCCCGGGGCCGAAGCCAGTTGGCGGGGCTGGATCAGTAGTTGCTGGCGAGCGCACGCTGGCGCACTGCGGTCACGGAACGCTTCACGAGTCGCCGGGCAGCCTCGGCGGTGATGCCGAGGTCGTCGCCGACCTCCCGGTAGCTCCGCTTGCGGCCGTCGAGGAACCCGAACCGCTGCTCGACGGCGCTCCGTGCCCGCCCGTCGAGGGAATCGAGCAGCGAACACAGCCACTGCCGGTGCTCTTCGTCGAGCAACTCGTGTTCCGGGCCCGGGCCGTCGTCGGCGATGAGGTCGCCGAGGTCGTTGCCGTGGTCGTCGCCGACGCTTCGATCGAGCGACGTCGGGCTGGCGAGCCGATGAAGGAGCGCGAGTTCGTCGCTGAGTTCCTCGCCGGTGCCGGCGCTCTGGCGGAGAGCCGCACGCAGGCTGGCGGAGCGATCACCCGGCAGCCTGACCAGCGAGGCCTTCTGGTCCAGCGCCCGTCCGATTGCCTGACGGATCCAGAACGTGGCGTAGGTGGAGAACTTGAAACCCTTGCGCCAGTCGAACTTGTCGACGGCATGCTCGAGGCCGATGTTCCCCTCCTGAACCAGATCGAGCAGGTCCATACCCTGGGGGAGCGGATAGCGGCGGGCCACGCTCACGACGAGGCGCAGGTTCGACCGGATGAATCGGTCCTTCGCCGCTTCAGCTGCAGCGATTCGACGATCCAGCGTCCGGCCTTTCTGCCCGGCCTGCTTCGCAGCGAGTGCCTCGGCGCCGTCCTCGATCACCTGAGCCAGTTCCCGCTCATCAGCGGCGGTCAGTAGCGGTACGGTGCCGATTGCATTCAGGTAGGCACCCACGGAGTCGCTCATCTTTGAGATCCCCTGTTCTGCCGGTTGGTGGCTGTCGCCGTCGATCCTTCGCCGGAGGCGCACAGCGTGAGTTCCGGCGCCTTCCCATCGGCTGATGTGGCTCGGAGTTGAGGAAGTCACAGGAAAACCTGAGGAAACCTTCACGGCGCTCGGTAACCTCCGGCGATGCCCGTTCCCCGGGTCGGACTCCTCGGCGGAACCTTCGATCCGCCTCACGTCGGGCACCTCGTCGTTGCCGCTGAGGTCGGGGAGGCACTGGCGCTCGACTCGGTCCGCCTCGTCGTCGCCAACGACCCGTGGCAGAAGTCTGCCGAGCGGCGTATCACCCCTGTCGGAACGAGGTTTCGGTTGACCATGGCTGCGGCAGCGACACCCGACTGGGAGTCGCCGGGCCGGAATTCGCCGGCAGTCGCGGCAGCCGACGTCGAGATTCGCCTCGGGGGTCGCACGACGACTGCTCGAACGCTCGGGCACCTGCGGCGTGACGAGCCCGACGTCGACTTCGTGGTCATCCTGGGGGTGGACGCAGCGTTGCGGGTTCCCACGTGGTGGGACGCTGGCGAGTGCCTGCGAGGCGTGACGGTGGCACTCGTGGATCGTCCGGGCGCACCGGCTGCGGACATCCCCGGGGTGATCAATCGTGCGCAACGCGTCGAAGCGACCCAACTCGACATCTCTTCCACGGCGATCCGTCGCCGGGTCGCTGACCGACTGTCCATTCGACACCTGGTGCCACCGGAGGTGGAATGCCTCATCGACACCGAAGGGTTGTACCGACGGGACTGCGACTGAGCGTCCGGCTTCGTTCCGCTGTGCGAGCCACCTATTGTTGAGACCAATGGCGGGTTTCAGCAGTTGACGCTCGGAGAGACACCATCCTCGGAGGTTTCTGATGGCCCAGCAGTCGCTCCTGTGGTTCGTCGCCGACAGTTTCCCGAGCACGCTCGGGTCGGTCGGGGCGCCCAGCGGGTCCGCCGGCGCCGGACCACCGGTTGGTGGGCGGCGGCGACAGTCGCTGCTGTCATAGCGCTGGCGGCGCTCGGCTGGCTCGGCTGGCAGGCGAGTTTGAAGATCACCGGAGGAACTCCTGCGGTCACCGACCCGTCCGCCCCCGGCTACGTGGCCGAGGTCGAGCCGACGCCGGTCGATCTCATCGCCGTGGAGGATTCGGCGGGCGGGTTGGCCGGGGCGCTGATCGTCGTGGGAGAACCCGACGGGTCCGGTGGGATGGTCATCCCGACGAGCTCTCGACTGTTCGTCCCGCCGACAGAGACGTCACCGCAACTCGAACTGGGTCAGGTGTACACCGCCGGGGGACTCGATGCACTCCGTGATCGCCTCGGTCGCGGAGTCGGATTCGGATTCACCTCTGCGGATGCAGTCACTGCCGCAGACACGGTGGCGTTGAGTGGACTCGCAGGTCCCGTCGAGGTCGACAACTTCGAGAACCTCTCTCCGGCGCCGCTTTTCACCGATCCTCCGATCGATCCTGCTGACGCTCCGATCTCCTACCGTTCCGGCAACTTGACCATCGACGGGTCCAACATCGTCGACTATCTCTCCATCGTCGGCCGTGGAGAGACCGTCGACAACCGCTCGTTGCGTCAACAGCAGGTCTGGGAGGTACTGCTCACTGCGCTCGCCGGCAAGAGTGTCGCCGGGACCGGCGGGGCGCTCGGATCGGTGATCGCAGAGTTGCTCGCCGGCGAGTACGTCTTCGAACAGCTCCCGACCGTCACGATCCCGCAACCCGAATCGATCTTCGTGATCACCGTGCCCGATGCTGCGACCCTGCCGTCGTTCACGGCCCGGACCATTGCGGCGCCCATTTCGGCGTTTCCCGGCCAACGTCCCCGCACGCGGATCCTGAACGGCACGGTCGACCCAGCGGCAACGGCCCCGCTCGGACCGAAGGTGGTCGAGTCGGGCGGACTCGTGGCCTCGGTGGGTAACGCTGAATCCTTCGACGTTCCACTGACTCGGGTTGAATGGGTGGCTCCAGCGGCTGAACCGATGGCCCGAAGACTCGCCGAGGAACTCGGCGTCGAGGCCGGTCCGGCCACGGTCGCCCCGACGCTCGCCGACGTGATCGTGGTGGTCGGGGGAGGTGCCGGTTGAACGACCTCGCCCCAGCAGACGGTTCCCCGAGCGACGGTTCCCCGAGCGACGTTGCAGTCATGGCCGCCAACGCCGCCTACGCCAAGGGTGGCTTGGATCCGGTCATCATCGACGTGGCCCCGATCCTCGGCATCTGCGACGTGTTCGTGGTCGTGACCGCAACCAACGACCGTCAGGTAAAGGCGATCACCGATCACGTCCAGGCCGAACTCGCCGATCGGTTCGGCCGTCGGCCCCGTTCCATCGAGGGCACCGACGCCCGCCGGTGGGTCCTGCTCGACTACGGGGATGTCGTCGTCCACGTGTTCCAGACCGAGGAACGGAGCACCTATCGCCTCGAACGGCTCTACGTCGATGCGGATCGCATCGACTGGCGGACGCCCGAGGAGCGCACCGGTTCAGCCTCGGCGTGAGGCCGAACCGCTCGCCGTCCGGGCTCAGGGCTGCTCGTCCGGTCGGGCCGCCTCGGCCCGAGCCCGCTCGGTGATCCCCGACCAGAGCGTTGCCGCACCAGCGAGCGTGAGCACCGCGCACGCAGCGGCGACGACCGCCCAGATTGTCGGACGGGAGTCGCTGATCTGCCAGACGTCGACGTAGGTCAATACGGCCAGGATCGCTCCGGCGGTGCCCGCAATCAGCATCCACGAACCGAGGCGGACCGAGGCGGCGCCGTGGCGGGCGTCGGGAGCGGAGCCGCTCATCGGATTGGGTTCCGCTCCACGGAGACCATGGTGTGCTCCAGCATGCCGCTCATGTCCCCCGTGACCCATCGAGGACTGTCGAGTGGAGCCGATGGGAATCGAACCCACGACCTCTTCCATGCCATGGAAGCGCTCTCCCAACTGAGCTACGGCCCCGAAGTCCCGAGACACTACCGCCCACCGGGGGGCGGAACGAATCAGTCCTTCCCGGCGAGCAGGGGTGCCCGCCGAGGCGTCGCCTACGATGCCGCCGTGCCGCAACCGGACACAGGGGAACAGTTCGACACCCACGAGGGGACCCTCGAACGCTACGACCCCCAGACGATCGAGCCGCGCTGGCAGTCCTACTGGCAGGAACACGGTACCTACCAGGTCGACAACGACGATCCGAGGCCCCGGGCCTACGTGTTGTCCATGTACCCCTACCCGTCCGGTGCGGCGCACATGGGTCACGTTCGGAACTACACCTTCGGCGACCTGCTGACCCGTTACCGGACCATGCAGGGCGAGGCGGTGCTCTCGCCGATGGGGTTCGACAGCTTCGGCCTCCCGGCGGAGAACGCCGCCATTCGCACGGGTCGCCACCCCCGTGGCTTCACCGACGAGCGCATCGAGGAACTCCGCAGCTCGATCACCCGGATCGGCGGGGTCTACGACTGGCGACGGGAGGTCCGCAGCCACGATCCGGCCTACATCCACTGGACACAGTGGATCTTCCTGCGGCTCTTCGCAGCTGGGCTCGCCTACCGAGGACACGCCACGGTCAACTGGGATCCGGTCGACCAGACCGTGCTGGCCAATGAACAGGTGCTCGCCGACGGGACCGCCGAGCGCTCCGGTGCTGTGGTCGAACAACGCGATCTCGAGCAGTGGTTCCTCAGGATCACCGACTACGCCGAGCAACTCCTCGACGACCTCGATGGGCTCGAGTGGCCCGAGCGGGTCGTGATCCAGCAGAGGAACTGGATCGGCCGGTCCGAGGGTGTCGAATTCGAGATGGCGATCGTGGACGCCGACGGATCGCATCGGTCCGACCTGCCCGACGGGACGGCCGTTCGAGTGTTCACCACCCGCGTCGACACGAGCTTCGGGATGACGTTCTGCGTACTGGCACCCGAGCACCCGCTCGTGGCCCGTATCGTCGCCGAGGAGTACGCCGAGCAGGTCGAAGCGTTCGTGGCCCGCGCCCGGCACACCAGCGAGGTGGACCGTCTTGCGGTGGAGGGGGAGCTCTCCACCCGCGGGTGTCCCACCGGGGCCTGGGCGCTCAACCCGTTCACCGGGCGGGCCGTGCCCATCTACCTCGCTGACTACGTGCTCGGCAGTTACGGCACCGGCGCCGTGATGGCGGTTCCGGGCGAGGACCAACGTGACTGGGACTTCGCCGATGCGTTCGGACTGGAGATCATCGAGACCGTTCAGCGACCCGACGGGTTCGAGGGGCAGGCCTACACCGGCGACGGGCCCCATGTGAACTCCCCGGCGGCAACGGAGGAGCAGGACGCCACCTGCAACCTGAACGGGCTCGGGGTGGCCGAGGCCAAGCGGGTCGCCACGGACCATCTCGTCGCCCACGGGCTCGGGGAGTCCGTGGTCAACTACCGGCTGCGTGACTGGCTCGTGTCCCGCCAGCGCTTCTGGGGCTGTCCCATCCCGATCCTGTACTGCGACTCCTGCGGTGTGGTGCCGGTTCCCCTCGACGAGCTCCCCGTGCTCGCGCCCGACGACGTCGAGTTCACCCCCACCGGCCAGTCACCGTTGCAGTCCCACGAGGGATTCCTGAACGCCACCTGTCCGGAGTGCGGTGGCCCGGCTCGTCGGGAGACCGACACGCTCGACACATTCGTCGACTCGTCGTGGTACTTCCTCCGCTTCTGTGATCCGTGGTCGAGCGCAGCACCGTTCCGGCGGGAGGCGGTCGAGTCGTGGATGCCGGTCGACCAGTACATCGGTGGGGCGGAGCACGCTGTTCTCCACTTAATGTACGCGCGATTCATGACCAAGGCTCTCAGTGACCTCGGCGTCACGACACCTGACCTGCGGGAGCCGTTCAAGCGGCTGTTCACCCAGGGCATGATCCGACTCGACGGGACCAAGATGTCCAAGTCCAAGGGCAACCTCGTCGCTCCGGAGGAGATCATCGACACCCTCGGCGCCGACACCCTGCGTCTCGGCCACCTGTCGGTGAAGCCTCCCGAGGAGGACGTCGACTGGGAGGCGGTCGGGCTCGAGGGGTGTTCCCGATTCCTCAACCGAGTGTGGCGACTCGCTCTCCCCGCCTCGACGGAGTGGAACCGGCACGCTGGTCCGGCCGACGACTCGTTGACCCGCGCCACTCATCGGCTCATCGCCGACGTCACCGCTGCGTTCGACCGGTGGTCGTACCACGTGGCGATTGCACGGTGCATGGCGTTCGTGAACGATCTTCAGCGGGAGGCTCGCAGCGACACGGGAGTGTCGCAGGAGTCCTTCGATCACGCCGTCGACACCCTGTTGCTCCTGCTCGCCCCGACCGCCCCACACATCGCAGCAGAGCTCTGGGAGCGACGCCACCGAGGAGAACACATCCACGAACTCGCCTGGCCGGAGGCCGACCCGACCCTGCTCGTCGAGGCGATGACCACGCTCGTCGTGCAGGTCGACGGGAAGGTGCGCGATCGGCTCGACGTGCCGGCCGACGCCGACGAGGCCACCTGCACAGCGGCGGCGCTCGCCTCGGACAAGGTGGTTGCACTCCTCGGAGGCACCGAACCGGCCCGGGTGATCGCCCGACCGCCCAAGGTCGTCAACATCGTCACGGGCGCAGCGTCGTGAGCGGAGACCCACGGTGAGCAGTGCCGAGACGCTCGTGTCGCGTATCGAGGCCGTGGCCGAACGGAGCTCTCAGACGATCACCTTCGTGAACGGCGACGACTCCGAGCAGATCACACTGACCCAACTCCACGTCGAGGCTCGGGCGTACGCCGCCCGGCTCCAGGCGCTCGGGGTGGGACCCGGTTCGCACGTGGCGTTGTTGGGCCCCACGACCCGGTCGCTCATCACGTCCATCCAGGCGGTCTGGCTGACAGGTGCTGCTCTGGTGACCATGCCGTTACCCATGCGGATGGGTGCGATCGAACAGTTCATCGACCAGACCCGCAACCGGATCCGTCGGTCGGATTCGACCCTCGTGCTGATCGACGAGGAGCTGGCGCCGTTCGTGGTCGCCGAGGAGGGCGATCCGCCGTTCGTGAGCCTGGATCAACTCGCTGCCCCCACCGGTCCCGACGCCTCGGACTATCGGCGGGTCGATATCGATCCGGGTTCGCTCGCCGTGCTTCAGTTCACCTCGGGCTCCACATCGGAACCCAAGGGGGTGATGCTCACCCACGAACGCATCTGCAACAACCTCACGGGGGCTGTCGAGGCGGCGGCGATCACCGACGACGACGTCATCGTGTCGTGGCTCCCGCTCTACCACGACATGGGGCTGGTCGGGCTGCTCACCATTCCGATGTCGTTGACCGGATCGCTCGTCCAAGGAGCGCCTCAGGACTTCCTCGCCCGACCGATCCGTTGGATGCGTTGGCTCAGCGAGTTCTCCGGCACGGGGACCGCCGGCCCGAACTTCGCCTACGCCCTCGCCGCCCGGGCGTTGCGTCGCACCGAGGAGGACCTGGACCTGTCGGGAGTGCGGATCCTCCTCAACGGAGCCGAACCCGTCGACCCCGAGACGTTCCGTAACTTCCTCGCTGCTGGAGACCGTTTCGGGCTCCGATCCAACACGGCGTTTCCGGCGTTCGGGATGGCCGAGGTGTGCATCGCCGGCTCGTTCTCCGCGCCGGGTACGGAACTGCAGACCGATGTGGTGGACCGTCTGCGACTCGAGACCGAGCGGGTCGCTGTCGAGGTGCCCGCCGCATCGGGAGGCGCGATCGAACTCGTCTTCCTCGGACGAGCGGTGCCCGGCCTGGAGATCCGCGTCGTGGACCCGGACTCCGGGGCACAGCTCGGGGACCGGCTGGTCGGGGAGCTGCTCATCACCGGGAACTCCCTGACCGAGGGGTACTACGGACAGCCCGATGCGACTGCCGAGCTCATTCGTGACGGCTGGCTCCACACCGGGGATCTGGCGTACACCGTCGACGGCCGTCTCGTGGTGTGCGGACGCATCAAGGACGTGATCATCGTCGGAGGTCGCAACGTCTATCCGCAGGATGTCGAGCGGGTGGTGGGAGAGGTCGAGGGGGTTCGCACGGGCAACGCCATCGCCTTCGGCGTCGACGGTCGCCACGGAGCGCAGAGCATCATCGTCGTGGCCGAGACCCGCGAGTCCCATCACCTCGAGGAGTTGTCCCGTCGGATCGTCGCTGCCGTGACCGAGTCCGTCGGGATTCCGCCCAAGGAGGTCGTGCTCGTCGAACCGGGCACGGTTCCCAAGACGTCCTCGGGCAAGCTCCAGCGATCGGCGTGCCGACTGCAGTTCCAGAACGGCGAACTGAGTCGGGTCTGATGAGCGACGGGACGGAGCTGTCGCACCCTTCCGAACCCGTCGGTGCGTGTGCCGGTGTCCGGTCCGAGACGCTGGCGGGCGTGCATGTTGCGGACCGTAGGGAGTGGCGATCGCCCCATCGATGGGCCTACTGGCGGTAATGTCCGCCTCGAGGGCCGGATCGAGCGAGCCAGGGGGGTGAGCGGGTCGGCCACGGGGAGGTGCGGTGACCTCGGTGACCGGCCAGAGAGATGGATCCGCACGCATCGGCTCCCTTGCGCTGCGTGAACGTTCGTGGTGGGTGCGCCTCGCACCGCTGGCCCCTGCGCTCGGCATCCTGCTGCTGCAGGTCGTGTTCTTCCCCATGCCCGTCGGGGCGATGGCATCAGGGGCGGTGCTCGGTCTGCTCGGCGCCCTCGGGGCGCTCGGACTGGCGCTGGTGTGGCGGGCCAACAGGGTCATCAACTTCGCCCAGGGCGACCTCGGCGCCCTCCCGGCGACGCTGGGGGTACTCCTCGTGGTGCTCGGAGGCCTCCCGTGGATCGTCGGCGTCGTCGCCGGCCTCGGTGCTGCGGTCGTGGTTGGCGTGCTCGCAGATCTGCTCGTCGTGCGACGCTTCTTCTCCTCGCCCCGTCTACTGCTGACGGTCGCAACGATCGGTCTGGCTCAGGTGCTGGCGTTCGGCGCACTGCTCCTGCCACAACTCTGGGATGAGGGCCCGGCGATCCGGACGCTCCCGCCACCGTTCGAGTTCTCGTTCGACTTCGGCGGTGTCGTGTTCGATGCCAACGATCTCCTCGCCGTGTTGATCGCCCCGCTGCTCATGATCGGCCTGGCGTTCCTTCTGCGGGCCACCGACACCGGTGTCGCCGTGCGGGCGAGCGCCGATCGGGTCGAGCGTGCTGCGCTCCTCGGAGTACCGGTCCATCGTCTCGAGGTGCAGGTGTGGACACTCGCCACGGTGCTGTCCTTTGCTTCAGTGATGCTCACTGCCGGGGTGACGAGCCTCCCGTTCGGCGTGGGGTTGGGCCTATCCGTCGTGCTGCGAGCACTGGCGGCCCTGGTCATCGGTCGCATGACCAACTTGGTGGCGATCGCCGCAGCAGCAGTGGCGATCGGGTTACTCGAGCGGGGCATCGAGTGGAACACCGGCGATCCGCTCCTGCTCGCACCGGTGCTCGCTGCGTTGATCCTCATCAGCCTGCTCCTGCAACGGCGCGGGGCGACCCGGGCCGAACGGGACACGTCGTCGTCGTGGCGCAGCGTCGGTGATGTACGGCCGGCGCCGAAGGCCCTCGCCCGCCTGAGGGAGTTCCGCTGGGTCAGCGTCGGGATGTGGACCCTCCTCGGTGCCGCCGTGCTCCTCGGGCCGCTCGCCATCGGGACCAACGGTCAGCTCAAGGCCGGAACGGTGGTCAGCTTCGCCGTCGTCGGCGTGTCCATCGTCGTGTTGACAGGTTGGGCCGGGCCGGTGTCGCTCGGTCAGATGGCCTTCGTGGGGGTGGGTGCGGCCGTCGGCGCACGGGCCATGGGGGAGCTCGGCTGGGAGCCCCTGACCACGATCGTCGTGGCAGCGGCCGCCGGGGCTGTCGTGGCGGTGCTCGTCGGTCTCCCGGCGCTGCGTCTCGACGGCCTCTATCTCGCAGTGACCACCCTGGCGCTCTCGTTGGCGGCGTCGGCATGGCTGTTCTCCAACCGCATCGCCGAGTGGATCCCACTCGAGTCCTTCGACCGTCCTGCGGTTCTGCGCAGTATCGATGTGGACACACCGCTGCGGCTCTACTACTTCTCCGTCGTCGTGCTCGCTCTGGTGCTCGTTGCCCTCCGCGGCCTGCGACGAGGTCGCACGGGACGGATCCTGGTGGCGCTTCGCGACAACGAACCGGGCGTGAGCGCATTCGGCGTCTCACCCGTCGTGGCGAAGCTCACCGCCTTTGCGATCTCCGGTTCCGTGGCTGCGATCGCCGGGGTCCTGTTCGTGCTGCAACAGGGTGCGTTCCGGGCCACCACGTTCCTGCCGGAGGAGAGCCTGACGGTCTTCGTGGCCACGGTGATCGGCGGTCTGGCGAGCCTGACCGGCGGCGTCCTCGGGGCGGTGTTCCAGAGGGGCGCGCAGTGGCTCCTGCCGGCGCCGTGGTCGTTCTTTGCCACCGGAGCCGGGGTCCTGCTCGTGTTGTTGTTCCTGCCCGACGGACTCGGTGGGTTGTGGTGGCGAGTACGCGACCGCTATCTCCGCTGGCTGGCACGGCGTCACGGCATCGCATCGCTCGCCCTCGAGCGATCCGCCACCGAGGACCACATCGTCGATGCCGGTGTCGAGCAGGTTCCCGATGACCCGGGCGTCGCCGTGGCCGAACAGGCGCTCGTCGAGGTCGGCGGTGGCTCCCCGACCATGCCCGACGGACCCACCGGCTCTGTCGGTGGAGTCGACCGATGACCACCGCCACACCGACCCGGGACGGCCTCACCTGGGAGGACTTCCGAGAGTCGTGCAGGGGCGTCATCGCCCCCCGCCGTTGGGCCACCACCGTGCGCCATCCGGGTCGGGCGATTCAGGAGATGATCGGTGACGGTCCGCTCCTGGCGATCCTCGTCCTGTTCGGACTGAACGCCGTCGACGAACTCGACCGCACGGGATTCGGGATCCTGTTGCCCAACATCCGCGATGCGTTCGGTCTGTCCAATGCGGGCGTGCTGACGATGTTGGCGCTGATCGGGCTGGGTTCGCTGCTGCTGCAGCTGCCGATTGCGTACTGGGCCGACACCGGGAACCGGATCGTCATCACGCTGCTCGGGGCGCTCGTCTGGGCGTCGTTCTCGATCATGACCGGTGCGGCGGTGGCGCTCTGGATGCTCGTCGTCGCTCGCATCGGCTCGGGTATCGGTGCGGCCGTTGTTGCGCCCACGCACAACTCGCTCCTCTCGGACTACTACGCCGTCGATCGTCGGCCGGCGGTGTTCTCGTTCCACCGAGCCGCCAACGTCGTGGGGCAGTTCGTCGGACCGCTCCTCGCCGGGGCGTTGGCGTACTACTACGGATGGCGGACTCCGTTCTTCCTCTTCGCCATCCCGACGGTCCTCCTCGTCGTGGTCGGAACCCGGATGCGTGACCCGGTTCGTGGCGCTCAGGAACGCCGCGCCGCCGGTGCGTCTGCAGCAGCGGTCGAGACCGAGGAGCCTCGTGCGAGTTTCGGTGAGGCGTGGCGGCTCGTGTGGAAGGTCGACGTGCTGCGGCGCATCTGGTACGCAACGCCGTTCCTCGCAGTGTCATTCATCGGGTTCGTCGCCCTCGCCAGCCTGCTCTACGAGGAGGTGTACCAACTCAACGAACTCGAACGGGGTTACCTCGCAGCACTCGTGGAGCCGTTCCAATTGCTCGGACTCGCCGTCGGTGCCCGCCTCGGCACCCGACTGTTCCTCCGGGATCCGTCGTTGGTGTTCGAGTTCCTCAAGTGGGTGGCGCTCGTCTGCTCGGCGCTCGCAGCGGTCTTTGCGCTCGCACCAGCGCTGTGGATGACCGTCGTCGCCAACGTCCTGTTGACGACGATCCTGGCGATCCTCCTCCCCGGCCTGCTCGCCACCCTGTCACTCGCCATCCCGGCGCGGGCACGGGCGATCGGGTTCTCCATCTCGTCGTGGTGGGCCATCCCCGGCCTGCTGCTCCTGCCTGCCATCGGATGGGTCAGTGACACCTTCGGCACCCGACAGGGGATGCTCCTGATGACGCCCGTCCTCGCAGTGGGTGGATTGATGATCGCCTCCGGCGGCAAGGTGATCCGCCGCGACATCGCCGACGTCTGGGGTTCGTCTGCGGCGCGCTCCCAGGCGCTCGTGGATCGCGCCGAGGGCCGGTCCAAGCTGCTGGTCGTCCACGATCTGAATGTCGGCTACGGGGGCATGCAGGTGCTCTTCGACGTCAACATGGAGGTGGCCGAGGGCGAGGTCGTCGCTCTGTTGGGAACCAACGGTGCCGGCAAGTCCACACTCCTCCGGGCGGTCTCCGGTGTGACCGAAGCGGATTTCGGCGCCGTGATCCTTGACGGGCGGGACATCACACACGCCCCGCCGAGTGAGATCGCCCGCCTCGGCGTGGGTCAGGTGCCCGGCGGTGCGGCGGTGTTCCCGAGTCTGACCGTTCGGGAGAACCTGCGGACTGCCGGGTGGTTGCTCCGGCGCGATCCGGAACGGCTCCACCGGCGCACCGAACAGGTGTTGGCGTCGTTCCCGGTCCTCGCCGAGCGGATCGACGAGCCGGCGGCCAACCTGTCCGGCGGCCAGCAGCAGATGCTCGGCCTGGGCATGGCACTGCTGAGCGAACCGAAGCTGCTGGTGATCGACGAGCTGAGCCTCGGGCTCGCCCCCGTCGTCGTCGGCCAGCTCGCCGACCTCGTACGAGACGTTGCCGCCGGCGGAACCACCGTGTTGCTCGTCGAGCAGTCGGTGAACATCGCCCTCGAGCTCGCCACCACTGCGTACTTCATGGAACGTGGGCGGATCCGCTACTCCGGTCCCGCCCGGGAACTGCTCGAGCGGCCCGATCTGTTGCGGGCGGTATTCCTCCACGACGCCGCCCCTGCTGAGTCGACTCCGAACGGTCGCACCCACCGTGCCGAGCCCATCGCGGCCACCCACCTCCCGGCGCTGACGCTCGATGGTGTGGTCCGACGATTCGGCGGCGTGATCGCCGTCAACGAGGTGAGCCTCGAGGTGGCCCCCGGGCAGGTCGTCGGCCTCATTGGTCAGAACGGCGCGGGCAAGACGACGATCTTCGACCTGATCTGCGGCTACCAGCCGCTCGACGGTGGCCGCATCCTGCTCGGCGAGCGGGACCTCGCCGGTGCCTCGCCGTCGGAACGAGCCCGGCTCGGACTCGGTCGCACGTTCCAGGGCGGAAGGCTCTTTCCGGGTCTCGGAGTCGCCGAGGCCATTGCCGTGTCGCTCGACCGTTCGATCGACGTTCGGGATCCCTTCAGCGATGCGCTACGACTGCCGGCGGCCTACGACCGCGATCGTGTGGTGTCGGCTCGGGTCGATGAGCTCCTGTCGCTGTTCGGACTCGAGGTCTACCGGGACGTGTTCGTTGCGGACCTGTCGACCGGGACCAGGCGAATCGTGGAGTTGGCCTGCGCCGTCGGCCATCAGCCGTCGCTGCTGCTCCTCGACGAGCCCGGTGCCGGCGTCGCCCAACGCGAGGTGGAGGCACTCGGCGGGCTCCTGTTGCGCATCCGTGACGAACTCGGTTGCGGCATCGTCCTGATCGAGCACGACGTTCCGCTCGTGGCCGCTGTGGCTGATGAGATGGTGGCGCTCGAAGCCGGGAGCGTGATCTCCCGCGGAGCGCCTGCTCAGGTCCTCAGCGACCCGCTCGTGGTCGCCTCCTACCTTGGTCAGGATCGCACAGTGGTCGACCGATCCGATACCAGCCGTTCGGTCCCGGTCAGTTCCGCCACGACGAGCGCATCGACGACGACCACAACCGCCGACACATCCACGCCGCCCGGCACCTCCATCTCGAACACCCAGGAGCAGCAGTGAGCGAACAGGAACCCCAGCCGAACGAACCGACTGATCAGCGACGGATGGCTGCTGGCCCGAGCCAGTCCTCGGGCAGTTCCCTCCGTCGATGGGGCCCGTTCGCTGCGTTGATCGTGGTGGCGGCGCTCGTCGTCGGGCTCCTCATGCGTGGTGGGGGTGACGATGCAGCGGTCGAGGACACTGTTCCGGAGTCCGGGACGATGGAGAACCTCGCCACCGTCGAACTCCCCAACGGTGTTCTGCCCTTCGAAGTGGCTGTGGCACGTGGTGAGGTCGGCGACATCGACTGGGGCGAGCGTTGTGATGTCGAGACCGGCCGCTTGCGGCTCCCGCTCGCCCCGCCCCCGGCGTGCTTCGCCCCGTTCTCCGGTGACAACGGTGGTGCCACCTCGACCGGAGTGAGTGCCGATTCGATCAAAGTCGTCGTCTACACGCCTCAGGCCAACGATCCCCTGCTCAGCTTCATCTATGCCCAGATAGGCAACAACGACACTCCGCAGAAGGTGTTCGACACCTACGTCGGCTTCAACGAGATCATGGCTCGCTACTACGAGACCTACGAACGCAAGGTTGAGCTGATCAAGTACGAGGCGACCGGTACTGGCGCTGATGCTGTCGCCGCAGCGGCCGATGCCGAGACGATCGCCCGGGACATCCAACCGTTCGCAGTGCTCGGTGGGCCGTTGCTCACCGGTGCCTTTGCCGACACGCTCGCCGCCAACAAGGTGCTGTGCATCTCGTGCGCCCCCGGTCAGACCGCCGAGTGGTTCGAAGAGCGCGGACCATACGTCTGGGACATCGGCAAGAACATCGACCAGAACATCATCATGACGGCGGAGTACATCACCAAGCGTCTCGCTGGCGGCAACGCCGTCTACGGCGGGCCGGAAGTCGTCGACAAGCCCCGGGTGTTCGGCCATGTCTACCTTGAGGGGCTGAATGCGTCCTCGGAGCCGAGTGAGCAGTTCCGGACGCTCCTCGCCGAAGGTGGCGTCGAGTTCGCCGAGGAGGCCGCGTATGCCGATCCGGTGGCCCTCGGCGGTTCGGCCCGGGAGATCATGGCTCGGTTCAAGGCCGCAGGGGTGACCTCGATCCTGTTCGCCGGAGATCCGCTTGCACCCCAAGCGCTCACTCAGGCGGCGACCGAACAGAACTATTTCCCCGAATGGGTGATCACCGGGTCGTCGCTGACGGACACGACGATCTTTGGTCGGACCTACGATCCGGAGCAGTGGAAGCACGCCTTCGGCGTGTCGAACCTGTTCGCACGGGTCAGCCCGGACGTCGCCGGCTCCGGGTTCCTGTACCGCTGGTACTTCGACGGAGCCGATCCGCCGGCGCAGCAGTCGGCGCTGGTGCTGCCGAACCTGCAGTTGTTCTACGGGGTGTTGCAGGGGGCAGGGACGGACCTGTCACCGGAGATGTTCCGTCGGGTGATCTTCGCCTCGGAGATCATTCCGGGCTCGGTGATCGCCCCGCAGATCAGTTGGGGTGAGCGGGGAATCTGGCCCGGGGTGGACTACGCCGGACTCGACGATCAGACGGAGGTCTGGTGGGACCCTGCTGCCTCCGGTCAGGACGAGATCGGAGTCGATGGGACGGGGATGTGGACCTACGCCGATGGCGGCCGGCGGTACCTGCCGGGTCAGTGGCCTGACTCACCTCCAGCGCTGTTCGCCGACGACCCTAATGGGGTAGCGATCTACGAGACCTTGCCCGAGGGAATCACCCTGCCGGACTACCAACCCCTCCAGCGCTGACCCTGCGCCTCCCGCCTTTCGAACCTGTGCGGCTCGTTCGTTTGAACCGAGCGAGGCGTACACGTTCGGGGGTGGGGGTGTTGCCGATGGGGGTGTTGTCGGGGAGGGCGTTGGGTGTAGCGATAGTTGGGGCTATGTGTTCTCGGGTAGCGTTTTCTTCTCTGGGAACGCCGGTGTGGGGAGATTGTGACCGTGGTTGGTCGATCTGCTCGGTGGGTGTTGGGCCTGGTGGCGGTGGGTGCGTTGGTGTTGGTTGCCTCGGCACGGGATGCCGGTGCTGTTGAGGCCGGGGTCGGTGTTGAGGTTGGGGTTGCAGCGGAGGTCGGTGTCGCAGCGTCGGGGGGTGTTGGTGGTTCCGGGTCGGGGGGTGCTGGGTCCTGCAGCGGTGAACTTCGCTGGTGCCACCCAGATCACCGCCGGCAGTTCCCATACGTGTGTGTTGGTGGCTGGCGGGCAGGCCCGTTGCTGGGGGAACAACGGCTTCGGGCAGTTGGGGCGTCCGGTGAAATTCCAGACGCCAGTGGCGGTGGTGACATCCCGTAGGGCACGGGGTTCGGTATCGGTTTCTCGGGGTTGACCCGGGGTTGGGTGATTTGGGTCCTGGGTTCGGTAACGGTGTTCCGGGGTTGACCCGAAGCTGAGCAACCCGGCGGGATCAGTGGTGCCGGGTGCTCAAGCGGGTGCTCAGCGGTGTTGGTGCCAGGCGCTGTGACCGGCTCTGGCGGCGTTGTGTTGGCCGGTTGATCGTGCGTTGCGGGTGGCGTGGTGTTCCCGGCTGGCGCAGCCGGGAACGGTACAAGGTCAATTGTTGTACGCCTCGTTCGTCTGAACCGAACGAGGCGTACAAGTTCGGGGATGGGGGTGGACGGGCGGGTGGACGGGCGGGTGGACGGGGGTGGACGGGCGGGAGCGGGAGGGGTGGGT
>Ga0194132_10003383_pt1 | contig 28458 bp, 29 predicted proteins | sample TA2KigOf80mmetaG_FD_148612 | JGI IMG/M metagenome (GOLD analysis project Ga0194132, IMG submission 148612) | Freshwater microbial communities from Lake Tanganyika, Tanzania - TA2015054 Kigoma Offshore 80m | ecosystem: Environmental > Aquatic > Freshwater > Lake | place: Tanzania: Lake...
GAAGCGCGGTTACCGCCCAACTTCCAGGTTCTCGACGAGCGCAACTCCAGCGAAGTGTTGGCTGACTGCCGCAACGCTGTGCTGGCCGCAGCGCGTGCCGAACCCGAAGGCGGTCTGGCGCGTGCGCTGACGGCGATTATCGAGCGGACCACCGAAGAGAGCTTCAGCGAGATCCTTTCAACCATGATGGCAGAGCGGTCGCGCTTGCGTCGTCTGCTGATCGGGCCGCGCGGTACACGCAACCTAAAGCACGCCGTCGACCGGCTGTATCGCCGGCTGCAGCTCGACCCGGCGGAGACGGAATCATCCATTCTAGGCAAGGCCTGCGCCGACGCTTCGTTGGAGTTGAAAGGTCTGCGCCAGGCCGCGGTGGCGCTCTTGAGCGGTTCGACGACCGATCGCAAGCGCGGCACTATCATCGACGCGTGGCTGGCCGCTCCGGAGGAGGGGCGTGTCGAGGGCTTCATGGCCTATGCCCGGGCCTATTTCACCCTGGAGGGCGAGCGGCAGAAGCGCCTGGTCACCAAGGAGACATTGCTCGCGGCCCCCGGCATCGACGCCGTCCTGGCGGCTGAAACGGCTCGAGTCGAGGACACCATCCGGCGCTGCAATGCGGCGCGCAATGCCGCGGGGACGGCAGCATTGCTGCGCTTTGCCTCGGCGCTGGAGGAGACCTACGCGGCGGCCAAGGTCGACCGTGCCGTGCTCGACTATGACGATCTCATCCTCGCCACGCGCGACCTGCTGCGCCGGCCCGGCATCGCCCCCTGGGTGCTCTACAAGCTCGATGGCGGCATCGATCACATCCTGATCGACGAGGCGCAGGATACCAACCCGGAGCAGTGGGAGGTGATCGAGGCGCTGGCCGGCGAATTTTTCACGGGCGAGGGCGCCCGGGCCCTCGGGCGTACCGTCTTCGCCGTGGGCGATACCAAGCAGTCGATCTACTCCTTCCAGCGCGCCGATCCGCGTGCTTTCGTGCGGCTGCGCGGCGACCTTTCGGCACGGGCGGCGGCGGCAAAGCAGCTCTGGACCAACGAGGAGCTGATCGAGTCCTTCCGCTCGACCGAGGCCGTGCTTGCCGCTGTCGATGCCGTTTTTGCCCAACCTCGGGCGGCCGACGGCGTAGCGCTCGATGGCGCGCCGATCCGGCATCGCACCGAGCGTGTTGGGCAGGGTGGGTTGGTCGAGCTCTGGCCACCCGTGGCGCCGCGCGAAAGGCCAGCCCTCGATCCCTGGGCGCTGCCGGTGGAGCGGCACGAGGAGGATTCGCCGCCCGCCCGCCTGGCGCAGGCCATTGCCACGACCATCGCCGGCTGGATCCGGGACAAGGAACAGCTCGACTCGAAAGGCCGCCCGGTGCGCGCGCAGGACGTCATGATCCTGGTACGGCGGCGCAACGTGCTGGTCGACCTGATCGTGCGTGAGCTCAAGAAGGCCAACGTGCCGGTCGCGGGGGTCGACCGCATGGTCCTCGCAGACCAGCTCGCGGTCATGGACGTGATTGCCCTGGGGCGCTTTCTGTTGCTGCCCGAGGATGACCTGACTCTCGCGACGATCCTCAAGGGGCCGTTCTTCGGCTTTTCCGAGGAGCAACTTTTTGCCCTCGCCTACGGCCGTGCCGGGACACTATGGGCAGAGCTGCAGCGGCGCGCTGCCGAGAATGCCGATTTCGCCCGCGCTCAGGACGAGCTGGCAGCGCTGTTGGCCGGGGCCGACTACACGCGGCCCTATGATCTCTTCGCCCGAATCTTGGGCCCGCTGGGCGGGCGCCGGCGTCTGGTTGCGCGCCTCGGCGTGGAGGCCAACGACCCGCTCGACGAGTTCCTCGCCGCGGCTCTGGCCTTTGAGCGCCAGCACACGCCGTCGCTTGAGGCGTTTCTTCACTGGATCGGAATCGGGCGAGAGGAAGTGAAGCGCGATCTCGAAGCCGAAGCGCGAAACGAAGTGCGGGTCATGACCGTGCACGGCGCCAAGGGACTGCAGGCGCCGATTGTCATTCTTCCCGACACGCTGCAGGTGCCCAAACAGGGCGCACGGCTACTGTGGCTGACCGGGTCGGGTCTCGATCCCGACATCCCGCTGTGGTCGCCGAAGGTCGGTCGAGATGATCCAGCTGCCAAGTCGGCGCGCGAGACGCTCAAGCTGGCGCAAGAGGCGGAGTATCGCCGCCTGCTCTATGTGGCCATGACCCGTGCCGAGGACCGGCTCTATGTCTGTGGTTACGAGGACCGTACCCGCCCGCCGGAAAGGTGCTGGTACAACCTGATCGCCAACGGCCTGGGGCAGGCCGCGGGCGTCGAGCGCATAGCCGTGCCGGGATTCGAGGGAGAGGGGTTTCGCCTGCGCTCCCGCCAAGTTCAGCCGGTGGAGAAAGAGCCGCCAGCCCTGGCAGGCCCCGGCGAAGCCGCACTGCCACCCTGGTGGAACCGGCCGGCGCCGGACGAGCCGGATCCACCGCGGCCACTCGTCCCGTCGCGGCCCGACGGCGAGGAGCCGTCGGTGCGCGGGCCGTTTGACGAGGACGGCAGCGAGCGGCGGTACCGGCGCGGCCGGATCATTCATCGCCTTCTGCAGACCTTGCCGGACCTCCCGGCCGATGAGCGCGAGGCTGCTGCCGCGCGCTTTCTGGCGCGCCCGGTTCACCGGCTTGACGAGGGGAGCCAGCGCGAGATCCGGCGCGAAGCGCTCGCTGTTCTGGCGCATCCGCAATGGGCGCCTCTCTTCGCCGAAGGCAGTGCCGCGGAAGCACCCATCGTGGGCCGCGTCGGTAACCGAGTCTTGTCCGGGCAGATTGACCGCCTGCTGGTAACCGAGGATCAGGTGCTGGTTGTCGACTACAAGACGAACCGTCCATCCCCCTTGAAAGCTGAGGACACGCCCACGATCTATCTACGGCAGATGGCCGCCTACCGGGCTGCCCTGTCGGCCCTCTATCCCGGGCGCCCCGTGCGGTGTGCCTTGCTCTGGACCGACGGACCCCGGTTGATGGAGTTGCCGGAAGCGCTCCTTGAGCCGTTGGTGCCCTGAGCCGGCGAGTTATGCACACCCTGTCCCCGGTCGGCTTGACCGTGTCTTTCACCGCCCCTTAGACTCATATTTCCGACAATTTGCTGACGAGGTCCCATGCAGCCCGCGAAAGTTACCGACGACAGCTTCGAGTCGGACGTCCTCAAGTCTACCGGCCCCGTTCTTGTCGACTTTTGGGCCGAATGGTGCGGTCCCTGCAAGCAGATAGCCCCCGTCCTGGACGACCTCGCCAAGGACTTGCAAGGGAAAATTAAGGTCGCCAAGATCAATATCGACGAGAACCCGAACACGCCCAGCAAGTACGGGGTTCGCGGAATCCCGACCTTGATGGTCTTCAAGGGCGGGCAGGTAGCGGCGACCAAGATCGGCACGCTGCCCAAGACCAAGCTCTATGAGTGGGTGCAGTCCGTTCTCTAGTCCGTTCGTCAGTCCCGAGTTGGACCCGAAACCATAAGAAAGCCCCGCCACGCAGCGGGGCTTTCACATTTCTAGCCGTTCTCTGCCAACACCGTGCCGGCTAGGTAGAGCGAGCCGGTGATCAGCACGCGCTCGGGCCCGTGGCGGGCGAGGTCTGCGATCGCCTCGGCAGTGCTGGACGCAGCCGCGACATCGGTGAAGCCGGCACGGCGTCCTGCCTCCGCGACGATTTCCGCCGGCAGGCTCAGCGGCTCTTTGGGAATGGCAATGGCGCGCAACCGCTGCGCATAGGGCTTCAGCGGCGCCAGGAAACGCTCGGGCTCCTTGGTCGACAACATGCCGACGACGAGATCGAGCGGGCGTTTCGTGTCCGCCGCCCAGTCGGCGAGCACGCGCCCGGCTGCCTCGTTGTGACCGCCATCGAGCCAGAGCTCGCTCGCCGGCGGCAGCAGCGCGACCAGCGGTCCCCGGCCAAGGCGCTGCAGGCGCGCCGGCCAGTCGACGCGTGTCAGGCCGGAGCGGAATTGGGCTTCGGAAACGGTGAAGCCGTCGACGCGATCGAGCGTGGCGACGGCAAGAGCCGCGTTGTCGATCTGGTGCCGTCCGGGCAAGGACGGGAGCGGAAGATCGAGAGTGCGCCGCCCGGCGTAGCGGAAGCCGTCCGGCCGGCATGTGGCGGCCCATTCGTGACCCCGGCGAAACAGCGGCGTCCCGACAGCTGCGGCTCGGGTCTCAATCGTTCTTGCCGCCTCGTCGGGCTGCAGGCCGACCACCGCAGGGACGCCGGGCTTAAGCACGCCTGCCTTCTCGGCCGCAATCTTGGCCAGGGTGTCGCCCAGGTACTGCATGTGATCGAAGGAGATCGGCACCAGCGTGCTGGCTAGCGGCCGTCCGACGATGTTCGTGGCGTCCAGGCGCCCGCCCATGCCGACCTCAAGGATCACCACGTCGGCCGGATTACGGGCAAATGCCAGGAAGGCCGCCGCCGTTGTCACCTCGAAGAAGGTAATAGGCTGGCCGGCGTTCACTCGTTCGACCTCTTCGAGCAGCTCCGCTAGATACGCTTCGTCGATTAGCGAACCAGCGAGGCGGATGCGCTCGGCGAAGCGCACAAGATGAGGCGAGACATAAACGTGGACACGATAGCCCGCCGCCTCAAGCACAGCGCGCAGCATGGCAACGGTCGAGCCCTTGCCCTTGCTGCCGGCGACGTGCAGAACGGGCGGTAGCTTGCGCTCAGGATGGCCGAGATCGGCCATGATCCGGCGCACGCGGTCGAGCGACAGGTCGATCGCCTTGGGATGCAGCGCCTTGAGGCGCTCGAGGATCGGATCGGCGCTCAGTTCGGGGCGGAGCTCGCCGCCGCGCCGGCCAGCGGAACATCGAGGCCGGGCCGCGGCAGCGGCACAATCTCAGCCGAGGGGTTCGGCTGCAGGATGAGCTTGAGGGTACGGACCAGCGTATCGCGCAGCTCGTGCCGGTGCACGACCATGTCGATCATGCCATGCTCCAGCAGATACTCGGAGCGCTGGAAGCCCGGCGGCAGCTTCTCGCGGATGGTCTCCTCGATCACCCGCGCGCCGGCGAAGCCGATGACGGCACCCGGCTCGGCTATGGCAATGTCGCCCAGCATGGCGAAGGACGCAGAGACGCCGCCGGTGGTCGGATCGGCCAGAATGACGATAAACGGCAGGCCGGCCTCTTTCACCTGCTCGGCCGCGATCACAGTACGCGGCAGTTGCATGAGGGAAAGAATGCCCTCCTGCATGCGCGCCCCGCCCGAGGACGGGATGGCGATCAGCGGTGCCTGCTGCAGGGTGGCGAGCTTGGCAGCGGCCACCAGCGCCTCGCCGACGGCGATACCCATCGATCCGCCCAGAAAATCGAAATCGAAGGCGGCAATGACCGCCGGCAAGCGGCCAACCGTGCCGTGCGCCACGACGATTGCGTCGCTCTCGCCCGTCTTGTCGCGCGCGGCACTGAGACGGTCGCCGTATTTCTTCGAATCACGGAAGCGCAGCGGGTCCGTTGGCGTCTTGGGCAGCTCGATGCGGGTATAGGCGCTGTCGTCGAATAGCAGTTCCAGCCGGCGCTTGGCCTGAAGGCGCATGTGATGCCCGCAATGCGGGCAGACGCGCTGGGCAGCCTCGAGATCGCGGTGGAAGATCATCTTGGCGCAGGACGGGCACTTGTCCCAGAGATTCTCCGGGACGTCGGTCTTGCGGACCAGCGCCTTGATCTTCGGCCGGATGAAGTTCGTCAGCCAGTTCATCGGTTCAAGCTCAGGCGCGGCGAGAGCCGTGAGGCACCCGCGGCTGCGGAGGCAGCCGCGCCGGCGAGCGATTTGGGTTGGCGGGCGGCAAATCGCGAGCCGGTCATGCATCAGCCTTTGCTTTCCGACGGCTGCTGTGGACAGCGTTGGCCACGCCCTCGACGAAGCGCAGGGCGCTGCGTACCGTGTCACCCTTGCCGCCGATGATCTCGACCAAGGCCGAACCGACCACGGCCGCGTCGGCGACGCGCGCTACCTCGGCGGCCTGCTCCGGCGTCTTGATGCCGAAGCCGACGACGATCGGCAGATCGGTGGATTTGCGGATGCGCTCGACCGATTCCTGAATCTGCTCGATGGCACCCGACTTGGTGCCGGTGATGCCGAGTACGGCGACGTAGTAGATGAATCCCGAGGCGCCTTCGACGACCTTGGGCAGCCGCGCCGCATCGGTAGTCGGCGTGGCCAGGCGGATGATGTCGAGGCCGTTGGCGATGGCGTGCGGTCGCAGCTCGTGGTCCTCCTCGGGGGGGAGGTCGACGACGATCAGTCCATCGACGCCGGCCTTCTTGGCCTCGGCGCAGAAGGCCTCGGCGCCGAAGATGTAGATCGGATTGAAGTAGCCCATGAGGACGACAGGCGTCTCGTTATCGCCGCTGCGGCGGAACTCCGCCACCATGTCGAGCGTGCGGCGGACCGAGGCGCCGGCCTTGTGGGCGCGCAGACCAGCGGCTTGGACGGCCGGCCCATCGGCCATCGGGTCGGAGAACATGACGCCGAGCTCGATGATGTCGACGCCGGCCTTGGGCAGGCCGCGCATGATGCCGAGCGAGGTGGCGTAGTCGGGATCGCCGGCCATGGTGAAAGTGACGAGGCCTGCGCGGCCTTCCTGGCGCAGCCTGGCGAAACGAGCGGCGATGCGGCTCACAGCTTGATCCCCAGGGCGGCGGCTACCGTGAAGACGTCCTTGTCGCCGCGACCGCAGAGATTCATGACCAGCAGGTGATCCTTCGGCAGGTTGGGCGCGCGCTTGATCACTTCGGCCAGGGCGTGGGCGGGCTCGAGAGCCGGCAGGATGCCTTCGATCTTGGCCAGCAGCTTGAAGGCGTCTAGCGCCTCCTGGTCGGTGGCCGAGACGTACTCGACCCGTTTCAGGTCGTGCAGCCAGGAATGTTCCGGCCCGATACCCGGGTAGTCGAGCCCGGCCGAGATCGAATGCGCCTCGGTGATCTGCCCGTCATCGTCCTGCAGCAGGTAGGTGCGGTTGCCGTGCAGCACGCCGGGCTTGCCGCCGGTCAGCGATGCTGCGTGCTTGCCGGTCTCGAGGCCGAGACCGGCAGCCTCGACCGCCACCATCGATACCGAGCGGTCGTCAAGGAACGGGTGGAACAGGCCAAGCGCGTTGGAGCCGCCGCCGATGCAGGCGACGAGCGTGTCGGGCAGGCGGCCCTCCATCTCGTGCAGCTGCTTGCGCACCTCCTCGCCGATCACCGACTGGAAGTCGCGCACCAGCATGGGGAAGGGATGCGGACCGGCGGCCGTGCCGATGATGTAGTAGGTGTTCTCGACGTTGGCGACCCAGTCACGCAGCGCGTCGTTCATCGCGTCCTTGAGCGTCGCCGAGCCCGAAGTCACCGGCTTCACCTCGGCACCGAGCAGCTTCATGCGGAAGACGTTGGGTGCCTGGCGCTCGATGTCGGTCGAGCCCATGTAGATCGTGCAAGGCAGGTTGAACAGCGCGCATACCGTAGCGGTCGCCACGCCATGCTGGCCGGCCCCCGTCTCAGCGATGATGCGCGTCTTGCCCATGCGCCGGGCCAGCAAGATCTGGCCCATGCAGTTGTTTATCTTGTGCGCGCCGGTGTGGTTGAGCTCGTCACGCTTGAAGTAGACCTTGGCGCCGCCGAGCTGCCGGGTCAGGCGCTCAGCGAAATAGAGCGGGCTCGGCCGCCCCACGTAATATTTGAGGTAGTAGTTGAGCTCGCGGTGGAAGTCCGGATCCACCTTGGCGGCGTTGTAGGCGCGCTCGACCTCGAGGATCAGCGGCATCAGTGTCTCGGCGACATAGCGGCCGCCATAGAGACCGAAATGCCCACGCTCGTCCGGGCCGGTGCGATAGGAGTTGACGGAAGTAGCCATGGTCTCGGGGTGCGGTTAGGGCCCGCCTATAAACCATACGGGGGCGCCGGAGGCGAGACTTTACTTGTCCCGATACAGCCTGTCACAGGCCCCGGGCGGCCCGTATGAAATCCTTGATCTTCAATGGGTTTTTGGCGCCGGGCCGGTCCTCGACACCGGACGAAACGTCGACCGCGCGGACGCCCGAGGTACGCACGGCTTCGGCGACATTGGCTGCCGTCAGGCCGCCGCCGAGCATGGTCGGTATGGAGAAACGGCGGCCCGCCAGCAGCGTCCAGTCGAAGCTCTCCGCGTTGCCGCCGGGCAAGGCATCGGGCCGGTTGGGCGGCTTGGCGTCGAAGAGCAGGCGGTCGGCGACGCCCTGATAGCGCTCAGCGGCGGCGAAGTCACCGGCCTCGCGGATCGGAAGCACCTTCATCACCCGCAGGCCGAAGGCAGCCTTGATCGCCGCGATCCGCTCTGCGCTTTCGCTGCCGTGCAGTTGCAGCAGGTTCGGCCGGAAGACAGTCAGCGCCGCTGTCAGAAACGCATCGTCGGGGTCGACCATCACGGCCACACGCTGCACCTGCGGCGACAGCAGATCCGCAAGGCTTGCTGCGATCTCCGGTGAGACGTTGCGTGGGCTGCGGGCGTAGAACATGAAGCCAGCGAAATCGGCTTCTGCAGCCGCACGCACCGCCTCGGGCGAGTTCAGCCCGCAGATCTTGACCAGAACGGCCATGGGTTCAGCCGGCTTGGATTTCCGCAGCGATGCGGTCGAGAGCCGCGGCGGGATCATCGGCCTGGGTGATCGGCCTGCCGATCACCAGATAGTCCGCACCCTGGCGGACGGCCTCCGCTGGCGTGGTGGCGCGCTTCTGGTCCTGGGCGGCGGTCCAGCTCGGGCGGATGCCAGGCGTCACCAGCAGGAAGTCAGGCCCGCATTCGGCGCGTAGTGCGCCGAGCTCGTGGGCCGAGCAGACCACACCGTCGAGACCGGATTTCTTGGCCAGCGCCGCGAGGCGGCGGGCTTGATCGCGCATCGGTGTACTCTGGCCTACCGCGGCGAGGTCGCCGTCGTCGAGGCTGGTGAGGACGGTAATGGCGAGGAGATTTGGCCGCGACGAGCCGGCGGCTTTCGCAGCTTCGGCAGCGGCACGCATCATGGCCTCGCCGCCCGAGGCATGGATGGTCAGGAATTTCGGATTGAGACTGCAGGCGGAACGCACGCCGCCCGCTACGGTGTTGGGAATGTCATGGAGCTTGAGGTCGAGGAACAGCGGGGAGGGGCCGGCGACGGCGCGTACACCCTGCGGCCCATTGGCGACAAAGAACTCAAGCCCGAGCTTGAGGCAGGAGACGCGTTTGCCCAGCCTTGCCACATCGGCGTGGGCATCGGTCCGGGTCATGCGGTCGATCGCAACAATGACTCGAGAGGCGGGATCGGCCATGGCGGGCTCCTTCAGGGCGGGTCTTTTACCATGCCGGCAGCCCATTCTGTCAGCGCCGTGGCGTTCTGCTCACCCCGCAGCGTACGCGCCAGTTCAAGCCCGAGAACCGCGGCGAACTTGAAGCCGTGACCGGAGAAGCCGCTGAGGACCCAGCCGCGGGCGGCCAGCGGCTGTGCCACGAAATGCTCGTCGACCGTGACATCATAGAAGCAGGTCTTGGCCTCGCGAATGGCGTAGTGTCCGATGTCGCGTAGGCGGGTACCGACCTGACGAATAATGTGCTGCGCCTCCGCTTCAGTCGCCTCACGGTCGCGATCGGGGTTGCCAGTCAGAGTGAAGCTGTGATCGCCGATCTTGAGCCCACTGATCGCGCCCGAGGCACGGGCCCGGGGCGGCACCAGATAGAAGCCGGCGGCCGGGTCGATATCGAGAATCATCGGATGCGTCCGCCATGACGCCGCGCGTTCGGCCGGCGGCTGCAGATAGACCACGACCTGACGGGATGGCGTGACCCGCGAGCTCAGGCCAGGAACGAGCCGGGGTGCCCACGGGCCGGCAGCGACGATCAACTGATCGGCCTCGACGGTCGGGCCGGCGGTGAGTACCACACGGCCATGCTCGGGATCGAGTTCGCGCACGGCGTTCCGCTCCTCGATGCGGACGCCGCGCTGGCGGAGATGACGCGCTAGGCCCGCGACGATATCGCCCGCAAATAGGGTCCCACCGCTCTCCAGGAGCAGGGCGCCGAGGATGCCGGCCGCGCTCAGCAGGGGGAACGATGCAGAAAACTCGGCGACGTTGAGGTGGCGGAAGGGTATGCGCTCGGCCTCCAGGGTGATCGCGGTCGCCGCCGTCCAGCGGTCCCCGCGGTCGAGTACCAAGGTGCCGGTCGGCGCGTAGTGGCGGGCTCCGAGGTCGGCCCAGACCTGCTCCCACGCGGCATAGGCCGGGTTGATCATCCGCGTATAGCCACGCTCGCCCCCGTAGGGGTGGCGGATCAGGCGGTGTTCGTCGACCGACGAGCCGAGCGGGTTGGGTACGGGGCCTTGTTCCAGGACGGTGACTTGATGGCCGTCGCGCTGCAGCGCCCAGGCCGCCGACAGGCCCATGATGCCCGCGCCGACGACCGTGATCTTCACGAACGCTCCGCGAGGGCAAGGCGGACGGCCAGTCCGACGAAGAGCAGGGCGGCGAGGCGGCGCAGCCAAGGCCCAATGCGTGACGAGCTATGGACGGCTAAGCGTGCGCGCGCCGTCATGAAAACGACGGCGAGCAGGACAATGACACCGATCACAACCATCGTAAGACCGAGGATGATCATCTGGCTGGCGACGCCACCTTTCTGGACGGCAACGAATTGGGGGAGAAGCGCGAGGAAGAACAACGCGACCTTGGGGTTGAGGATATTGGTCAGCATGCCTTCACTGAAGGCGCGCGCCAGACCGCTCGGTGCCCCGATGCGCGAGACCTCCTGGCCGCCTGTCTCGCGCCACATCTTGACCGCCAGCCAGGCGAGATAGGCAGCGCCGCAATATTTGACGACATCGAAGGCGATCTGCGAGTGCTGGAACAAGGAACTCAAACCCACGGCTGCGAAGGTCGTATGGACGAAGATGCCGGCCAGCACTCCGAAAGCCGCGGCTACACCTTGCGAACGGCCGCCAGCAAGGTTGCGGGCCGCCACATACGCCATGTCTGGACCGGGTGTGAGCGCCAACACCGTCGCGGCAAAAACATAAGCCAGCAGGAGGTCCAGTTCCGGCAGCGTCATCGCAGGGTCATCCGTTCATCGCGGGTCCGCTCGAACAGGAGCGTAGCCGCACCCAGGTCTTCGATCGCCGTGCCCACCGATTTGAACAGGGTGATCTGGCTGTGGAAACTGCGGCCGTGGCAGCGCCCCTGCGCAAGTTCGGCGAGGTCTCCGGCGATCATCTGTTCGGCGAGGACACCGCTGCGCAGCGGTTGGACGATGTCGCCGGCTTCCTTCAGGGCCATGGGCGTATCGACATAGACGCGGCTGCGCTGTATGGCAGTGTCGTCGACTTCGCGCATTTCGGGTGTGAAGGCGCCGACCAGATCAAGGTGCTGGCCGGGCTGCAGCCACTCGCCGTGGATCAGCGGCTCTTGCGCCAGGGTGGCGCAGGAGATGATGTGGGCGCCGCTGACGGCGCCGGCGAGATCCGTGGTTGCGCTGACTTTCAGGTAGCGGCTGGTGAGGGTACGGGCGAGGGCCTCGGCCTTGGCCGGGGTCCGCCCCCAGACCACGACCTCGCGGATCGGCCGCATCATGGCGTGCGCGAGAATCAAATGAGGCGCCAGGGCGCCGGTCCCGACCATCAACAGCCGGCTGGCGTCGGCGCGCGCCAGGTACTTGGCGGCCAAGGCCGAGGCGGCGGCGGTGCGCCGCAGGGTCAGCATGCGGCCGTCGATCATGGCGAGGGGCTCGCCGGTGCGCGCCGACATCAGGACATAGGCCCCCATGACGGAGGGCAGCCCCTGCTGCCCGTTGCCGGGGAAGACGCTGACGATCTTGACGCCGATATAGCGGGTTTCCTGCCAGGCCGGCATGAGAAGCAGAGTCGCTGCGGGCCCCTCGCCGACCGGAACCGAGTAGTGCTGGCGTGGTGGCACGGTGATCTTGGAGCGGAAGATGTCGCGTAACTGCTCGACGAGCGCCGGGGTCTCAAGCGCGGCTTCGACGGCGCTGGCGCTGTAAACGCGCATGACTAGGGCAGGAAGACCGGCGGTTCGCCAGCGATCGAGCGTTGCGGCGGTGCCGGCGCCGCGGCGGGTGACGTGCCGATTGCCAGCTGATCCAGCCGGGCCTTGAGGGCCTCGTTTTCGCGCTGTAGCTCGGCTGCCCGCCGGGATGTCTCGCGGGCCCGAGCGCGGGCCCGGCCCGAAGCCCCCCAGGCGATCACGGCCCCCAGTGCGAACCCGGCATAAAAGGGGGCAGCAATGGCCAGAAAGAGTGGCATCTGCAGGGTTTCGGCAAAGGGCCACAGGCTGACGGCCACCGTATCGCGGTTGGCCACGGCAAAGAAACCGGCCGCAAGCAGCAGCGGCAGGCCGACTATCCAGAATAAGAGCTTCATCGGCGCCTCTCGGCCGAGCGGAACCGGGGCCCAGAACCGGCTGGCAGGCTCAGTTCTTGCCGTTGAGCTTTTCGCGCAGCTCTTTGCCGGTCTTGAAAAACGGAACAGCCTTTTCCGAGACTTGGACCGCCTCACCCGTGCGGGGGTTCCGGCCGGTCCGGGACTGCCGGCGCTTCACGGAAAATGCGCCAAAACCCCGCAATTCGACCCGGTCACCCCGCGACAGGGCCGAGGTGATCTCATCGAAAACCGTCGAGACAATGCGCTCGACGTCCCGCTGATACAGGTGCGGATTGCGCTCCGCGAGCTTGAGGATCAGTTCCGACTTGGTCATGGCGCCTTGCGCACACCTCGTCCGGGCGGTATCGGGACACGCGGATAAGACCGCATCCCTAGCGAACCCAGAGGTCAGGGTGCCAGAGCGCCACCAGCCCGTCAAGGGTAAGCCTCTCAGACAAATACGTTTTTCCGGTCACCCCTTGGATCGCGCTGCGCACCAGGCTGGGCCAGAAATCATCGTCGCGCTCGATCTGAATCTTCCGGCTCGGCAAGCGACGCGAGATCCCGCGCTCCGTCAGCCACTGCCGCGCTTCCTCCTCGCCGCCGATTGTGTCGACGAGGCCGGCGGCGCGCGCCTGCCGGCCGGTGAACACGCGCCCGTCGGCGAGCTCGGTGGCGCGCGGCAGCGGCAGTCCGCGCCGCTCGGCGACCATCGCCGTGAACATCTGGTGCATGTCATCGACGAGACGGCGCGTCGCCGCGCGGCCTTCGTCGCTCAGACGCTCGAGCGGCGAGGGCACCGCCTTCAGGGGGCCGCTCTTGATCGCCTCCGCCTCGATGCCGAGCTTGGCGAGAAGACCGGTGATGTCGGTGCTTTGCATGATCACGCCGATCGAGCCGGTGAGCGTGCCCTCGCGTGCCACGATGTGGTCGGCGGCCAGTGCCACCATGTAGCCACCCGACGCCGCGACCTCGCCGAGAACGGCAACGACTGGCTTCTTCTCGGCCACGGTCCTGAGATGACGGAACAGGCTTTCACCGCCGACCACCGTGCCGCCGGGGCTGTCGATGCGCACGATCAGCGCCTTGACGCCAGCCTCGTCGCCGATACGCTTGATGGTGCGGGTCCGGTCCTGGTCGTCGACGATGATGCCGGAAACCTGGACGAGCGCGACATGGTCCTCGCCGCCGAGAAGCTCGAAGCGCCCTACCGCGGCGGCGATCGCAGCCACCGCGGCGACGACGGCGGCGAAGCGCCAGCCGGTGACCTGGCGCTTGAGGCGGCGCCGGTCGACGAGGCTGTCAGGATCGGGTGGGGTCGGGGTCGAGGACAGCATGCCGAGCCCTCATCAAAGCCAGGCTGCGGATCCAGGCCGTGTCCCGGGGGACACGGCCCGGTCCTGACTTACTCCTTGGCGTCCTTCTCCTTGCGGGCGCGGCTGATCGCCGCCCCCAGGATGTCGCCGAGGCTCGCACCGGAATCCGACGAGCCGAACTGCTGCATCGCTTCCTTGTCCTCGTCGATCTCCTTGGCCTTGATCGACAGGGTGATGCGCCGCGTGGCACGATCGATGTTGGTCACCTTGGCGTCGACCTTCTCGCCCACGGCGAAGCGGTCCGGGCGCTGCTCGCTGCGCTCGCGCGACAGGTCGGACTTGCGGATGAAGCCGGTCAGGCCGTTGGCCAGGTCGACCTCCAGCCCCGCCTCCTGGATCGCCGTCACCGTACCGGTGACGACCGAGCCCTTCTTGACCGAGTCGCCGGCGGTCTCGAAGGGGTCGCTCTCCAGCTGCTTGATGCCGAGGGAGATGCGCTCCTTCTCGATGTCGACGTCGAGCACCTTGACCTTCACCCGGTCGCCCTTCTTGTAGTCCTTGATGGCGTCCTCGCCGGCCTTCTTCCAGTCGAGGTCGGAGAGGTGGACCATGCCGTCGATGTCGCCGGGCAGGCCGACGAACAGGCCGAACTCGGTGATGTTCTTGACCTCGCCCTCGAGCTCGGCGCCCGCCGAGTGCATGGCGCGGAACGTCTCCCACGGATTGTCGAAGCACTGCTTGAGGCCGAGGCTGATGCGGCGCTTGGCCGAATCGACGTCGAGCACCATCACCTCGACCTCCTGGCTGGTCGAGACGATCTTGCCCGGATGCACGTTCTTCTTGGTCCAGCTCATCTCGGAGACATGCACCAGTCCCTCGATGCCCGGCTCGAGCTCCACGAAGGCGCCGTAGTCGGTGATGTTGGTGACGCGGCCCTTGAACTTGGTGCCCACCGGATACTTGGCGGCCACGCCCTCCCACGGATCGGCCTCGAGCTGCTTCATGCCGAGCGAGATGCGCTGGGTCTCCGGGTTGAAGCGGATGACCTGCACCGTGACCTGCTGGCCGATCTGCAGGGCCTCCGACGGGTGGTTGATGCGGCGCCAGGCGATATCCGTGACGTGCAGCAGACCGTCGACGCCGCCGAGATCGACGAAGGCACCGTAATCGGTGATGTTCTTGACCACGCCCTGCAGAACCTGGCCCTCCTTGAGCGAGGCGACGAGCTCCGAGCGCTGCTCGGCGCGGGTTTCCTCGAGCACGGCGCGGCGCGAGACCACGATGTTGCCGCGGCTGCGGTCCATCTTGAGGATCTGGAAGGGCTGCGGCGTGCCGATCAGCGGCGTCACGTCGCGCACCGGGCGGATGTCGACCTGGCTGCCCGGCAGGAAGGCGACGGCGCCGCCGAGATCGACGGTGAAACCGCCCTTGACCCGGCCGAAGATTACGCCGGTGACGCGGGCCTGATCCTTGAAGTTCTTCTCGAGCTGACCCCAAGCCTCTTCACGCTTGGCCTTCTCACGGCTGAGCTGGCACTCGCCGTTGCGGTCTTCCATCCGCTCGACGAAAACGTCGACGGTATCGCCGACCTTGAGCTCGGCCGGCTGGCCGGGCGCACCGAATTCCTTGAGCGCCACGCGGCCCTCGGACTTCAGGCCGACATCGATGATGGCGAAGTCGTTCTCGATCGAAATGATCTTGCCCTTGGCGACGTAGCCGACGAAGCCGCTGGTCTTGGCGAGCGACTCTTCGAGCAGCTCGGCGAAATTCTCTTGAGCCATGGAAATCCTTTCCGTGTCCGGACGTCCGTGCCGCACCATGCGGCCTGCCGACGCCGGGGCTGAGGTTCGCGCCTGGGGACGATCCCTAGGCGCGTGTCCGCTGGATATGGTCGAGAGCTGCCTGGAAGACCTGATCGGGGTTTAACCCTGTCGTATCAAGGTCATAAGCGTCGCTTGCCGGCTTGAGGGCAGCGATGCCGCGGCTCATATCGCGCTTGTCGCGCTCGTCCATGTCCTGCTGAACGCGGGCTTCTGTAACGGAATCCCCGCGCGCCTGCAACTCCTTGAATCGGCGACGAGCGCGGGCTGCCAAGGAGGCATGGACGAAGAATTTGATGACGTCAGGCTCCGGGCAGACGACCGTGCCGATGTCCCGGCCGTCGAGCACGGCGCCCGTTTCGCCGCCGGGCGGCCGCCGGGCGAAGTTGCGCTGAAATTCAAGCAAGGCTGCCCGCACCGCTGGCTGCGCGGCCACGATCGATGCCGCTTCGCTAACGGCCTCGGTTCTCAGTTCGGGCGCCGTGAGGTCGTCCGACGAGAGGTTCTCGGCGGCACCCTGAGCGGCGACGACATCCCTGGGATCCTGCTTGGTGCGCAGGATCTTGGCCCCGACCGCGCGGTAGAGGCTGCCGGTATCGAGGAAGGCGAGACCAAAATGCGCGGCTAGCCGGCGCGCCAGCGTGCCCTTTCCGGCGGCGGCCGGACCGTCGATGGCGATGATCATTTGTTCTTGTGCAAGCGGCGCACGGGACAGTGCCCCTTGCGGCTCCGGCCAGTTCGTCCCGGGTCTCGATGGCTCATAGCGAAGCGCTGGTCGTGATGTCCGCGCCGAGCCCCCGCATGAGTGGCAGGAAGCCGGGGAAGCTGGTGTCGATCGGCGTGGCATCGTCGACCGAGACCGGCTTCTGCGCGGCCAACCCCATGACCAGGAAGGACATGGCGATACGATGATCAAGATGGGTCGGGATCGGTGCGGCGTCCGCCAGCCCCGCCGGGCGACCTCCCTGGCCACGCACGATCAGGTCATCGCCGTCGACGAATACTTCGACGCCGCAGGCTTTGAGTCCGTGGGCGATGGCCGACAGGCGGTCGCTCTCCTTGACCCGCAATTCGCTCAGGCCGCGCATCTTCGTGTCGCCTTTGGCGAAGGCGGCGGCCACGGCGAGGATGGGGTATTCGTCGATCATCGTGGGTGCACGCTCGGGCGGGACCTCGACACCGCGCAACTCGCCGGCCACCGCCGTGATATCGCCAACGGGCTCGCCGGCCTCCGTGTGCGGCCGGCTGACCGTGATATCGGCGCCCATCTCGCGCAGCGTGTCGTAGAGCCCGGCCCGCCGTGGATTGAGGCCGACATTGCGCACCGTCACACGCGATCCGCGAATCAGCAGGGCTGCCACCAGCGGGAAGGCGGCCGAGGAAGGATCGGCGGGAACGCCAACCGTGCGGCCCTGAAGCTCCGGCAGCCCGGTGACGGTGATGGCGGTGCCGCCCCCATCGGCGGGTGCTGTTCTCACGGTCGCGCCGAAGTGCCGCAGCATCAGTTCGGTATGGTCGCGGGTGGCAGCGCGCTCGATGACCGTGGTCTCGCCCGGCGTTCCGAGGCCGGCCAGCAGGATGGCGGACTTCACCTGAGCCGAAGCGACCGGCAGCGTGTAAGCGATCGGCACCGGCTCGGCCGTGCCGGTGATGGCCAGGGGTAGCAGGATCTTGCCGTCGGCCCTGCCACGGGCGGTGATGCGGGCCCCGAAACGCTCCAGCGGCGTGGCGACACGGCCCATAGGCCGTTTGCGCAGGCTGGCATCGCCGGTCAGGAAGCAGGTGAAGGGGAGCGTGGCGAGAATGCCCATGAGCAGCCGCGCGCTGGTGCCGGAATTGCCCATGTCGAGAACGTCTTGCGGTTCGCTGAGCCCACCGATGCCGCGACCGCGCACCCGCCAGGTGCCGTCGTCGCCGCGCGTCACGTCTGCACCCAGGGCCCGCATAGCCGCCGCCGTGCGGTGGACGTCCTCGCCCTCCAGCAGGCCGTGGATCGCGGTCTCGCCGACCGCCAGCGCCCCGAACATCAGCGCCCGGTGCGAGATCGACTTGTCGCCTGGGGCCGTGATTTCGCCCGCCAGGGCTGCCCCCGGACGGGCGGTCACCGGTCCCGGCGGTATGACGCTCAGGCTCGAGTTCACGTAGATCTCCGTGGAACACGTTCGTCTAGCATATTGGCCCTCGGCGGCAACAGGTCGGAAGCGGCCGGATACCGTCGCCCGGCTGCTTGTTGACAGGACCCCCCGGGCATGGCATGTGGCGGCCCGATTTTCCGGCCTGGGAGTAGTGCAGTGGCGAAGCCCAATTGGGGTGTGAAGCGGATGTGCCAGTCGTGCAGTGCACGATTCTACGACCTGGCCAAAGACCCGATTCTGTGCCCGAAATGCGGTGCCGAATTCGATCCCGAGACGATCCTCAAGACCAAGCGCGGCAAGCCGGCAGCCCAGCCGCGGCCGGTGCCCGCCCCGGTGGCTGCCGAGGAGGACGTAGAGGCAGCCGAGGAAGAGGTTGCCGAGGGGGCGGAGGACGATAAGGAGGAAGAGGTCATCGAGGACACCTCCGAGCTCGGCGAGGACGACGAGGATGTCGCCGAGGTCCGCGACAACGTCGACGAGGAGGAGCGCTAAGCACGGCATGGCCGCCGGCGGCGGCTCTATGGTACTTTGCCGTACCGTCGCCCACCTCCCAGGGTCGCGACAGACAAGAATTTCGGGGCCATAGCTCAGCTGGGAGAGCGCTACAATGGCATTGTAGAGGTCAGCGGTTCGATCCCGCTTGGCTCCACCAGATCCGAGGCCCGGTGCACCCAGCGCCGGGCCTTTGTGCTTCCAGGGGCTTGATTGTCCACGCTTGATTGGCGGCGCTACGGTTCCCATATAGGGACTAAGGCGGTGCCTTTGGGCCGCCGATGGAGGATCGCCTGAGAGGCTCAGGGATCCGTATGCGGCATTGCTCGTGGAGGGTGCCCCGATGAGCCGGCTTTCGCTGTTCAACAACCCGCTGATGCTGGGATTCGACCAGTTCGAGCGCACGCTCGACCGCATCGCGAAGTCTTCGGCAGAAGGCTACCCGCCGTACAACATCGAGCAGATCGGTGAGAACGGCCTGCGCATTACGCTGGCCGTGGCCGGTTTCTCGGACGCGGACCTGGCGGTCCATGTCGAGGATAACCAGCTCGTCATTCGCGGCAAGCAGACCGAGGAGGACTCGACGCGGGTCTACCTGCATCGCGGCATTGCCGCACGCCAGTTTCAGCGCAGCTTCGTCCTGGCGGACGGCATCGAAGTGATTGGCGCCTCGCTCGACAACGGTTTGCTCAACATCGAGCTGGCGCGCCCGCCTGCCGAATCTCGGATCCGCAAGGTGGAAATCCGGGCCAGCCCGGGCAAGCAGCGCAAGACACTGGACGTCGCCTGAAGGGGACGTCGAAGGAGACGACGCAGATGAACAACATCGTGACACCGAAGAACGATCTGCCTGCCCAGGATTTCCTGGTTCTCGGGCTGCGCGAACTCGCCTACGTCAAGCCGATTGCCGTCGGCGACGGCGAAGGTTCTCGCCTTATCTTTGCCATCCATACGGCCAACGGCGCTGCTGTTGGGGCAGCCGAGACGAAGGAGCTGGCCTTCGAGGCCATTCGCGAGAACGGGCTGGAGCCCGTCCACCTGCATTAAGGGGTTCTGCCGGGAGGTGCGGCGTTAAGCCGCGTTGCTGGTGGCGTGCTCGGTCAGCAGAGCGTAGAGCGCCTCGGCATTGTCCGAACCCCGCAGCTTCTCGCATACCGAACGATCGCGCAGAAGCCGTGAGACGCGAGCCAGTGCCTTGAGGTGATCGGCGCCGGCCCCGCCGGGAGCCAGCAGCAGGAAAATCAGGTCGACCGGCTGACCATCGATCGATTCGAATTCCACCGGGGTCTCGAGCCGGGCGAACAGGCCGTAGAGCCGCGGCAGGGTGGGCAGCTTGCCGTGCGGAATGGCGATACCCGCGCCGACACCGGTCGTGCCCAGGCGCTCGCGTTCGACCAGCACGTCGACGATCGCCCGTTCCGGCTGGAGCGTGATCTCCGCGGCGCGACGCGCGATCTCCTGCAGAATCTGCTTTTTGTTGGCTGCGCGCAGACTGGCGATCACCGCGCGTGGCTCGAGGATGTCGGAAATTTCCATCAGATTACCGATTGGCGGCGGCACCGACGGCCGGCGGATCGATCCAGCCGATCGTGCCATCGGGGCGCCGATAGACGACATTATACGTACCGCTGGCGCGGTTGCGGAACATCAGCACCGGCATCGCACCGAGATCGAGGCACATCACGGCGTCGCTGACCGACAGCGTCGGGATGTCATGCGCCACCTCGGCCACCACGGCAGGCGCCCCATGATCGCGGTCCTCGGCGGGTTCGTTCACCGCCTCAGTAGTGGAATAGGTTGCGAAGACGCGATGGGTGCCCGTCTCCGGCGCGTCGTTCTCCGCGGGCTCCTTGCGGCGGGCGACGAGGCGCCGCTTGTGGCGGCGCAGCCTCTTGTCGAGCCGTTCCGCCGCCATGTCGAATGCCGCGTACGGATCCTCGGCCTCGCCGTGGGTCTGCACGTTGATGCCGCGGGCCACATGCAGGGAGATGTCGGCGCGGAATGCCCGGCGGTCACGCTGAAAGATCACCTTGCCCTCGATAGCCCGGCCGAAATAGCGCTCAGCGGACGCACCGATAGCCTGCGTGACGTGGCCGCGAAGGCTGTCCCCAACATCAAGATGCTTGCCGCTCACCAGAAGCTGCATGCGCGCGGATTTCAGGTTTGAGAAATTTCCAGGTAGGCGGTTGGGCCGCTGGCCGACGCGCCGTTAGGGCGGCGGACCATACGGACGGCGGGTAGTGAAGTCAACAGCGCGAAGCCGAGCGCGGCCACGCAACCGTCTGCGGAAGCGGGTGGGTTCCGAGACATGAACAGATTCTCGCACAGGCGCGAGCGCGATCAAGGGTGAATCGACCGGCTGTTGAAAAATCGGTTAACGGACGCCGAGGGACTTGTCGCGGCGGCGCTGAACCGAGGACGGGATGCGCAGGGCTTCGCGATATTTCGCGACGGTGCGCCGCGCGATGTCGACCCCGTCCTTGCGCAGCATCTCGACCAGCTTGTCGTCTGAGAGGACGTCGTCGGCCGGCTCGCCGTCGATGAGAGTCTTGATACGAAAGCGCACTGCCTCGGCCGAGTGTGCCTCACCGCCGTCGCTGTTCTGGATGGCCGAGGTGAAGAAATACTTCAGTTCGTACAAGCCGCCAGGTGCCGCGAGGAACTTGTTGCTGGTGACGCGGCTGACGGTCGATTCGTGCATCTCGATTGCAGTGGCGATATCGCGCAGCACGAGCGGACGCAGATGCTGGACGCCATGGCGGAAGAAGGCGTCCTGCTGGCGGACGATCTCGGTCGCGACCTTAAGGATCGTCTGGGCTCGCTGATGCAGCGACTTGACCAGCCAGTTGGCGGAATGGAAGCGCTCGGTGAGGAAGTCGCGATCCGCCTTCTTGCGCAGTTCCTTGGTCACTTGCGTGTAGTAGCGCTGATTGACCAGGACTCGCGGCAGGGTGTCCTGGTTGAGCTCGATCGCCCAACCGCCGCCCGGCACGGGCCTGACCAGCACATCCGGCACCACGGTCTGGGCGACGGAGCCTTCGAAGACGAGCCCGGGCTTGGGGTCGAGTGCCTTGATCTCGGAGACCATCTCCGCGAAGTCCTCGGCGTCGACGCCGCACAACTTCATGAGCTGCGCATGCTCGCGCTTGGCCAGGAGCTCGAGATTGTCGAGCAAGGCCGTCATGGCGGGGTCAAGCCTGTTGCGGTCTCGCAGCTGCAGCGCCAGGCATTCCTTGAGGCTGCGTGCGAAGATACCCGGCGGGTCGAGCCGCTGCAGGGCGGTAAGCGTCGCCTCGACGCGGGCGGGCTCGCATTTGAGGCCGTTGGCGATCGTCTCGACATCGCCGCTGAACCAGCCGGACTCGTCGAGATGGTCGACGAGCTGCGAGCCGATGATGCGATCGACCGGGTCGGCAATATCGACGTTGATCTGGGCCAGCAGATGGTCGCGGAGACTCAACTCGCGGGTCAACGTATCGCCGAGGTTGAAGTCCGGATCGTCGAAATCGCGGCGCCCGCCGCTACCCCAGGTCCCCAGAGCCGAGGCCGAATCCCCATCCCACATATTGACAGAGTCGGTGTCGAGCGGCGCCTCACTCGCTGCTGCCGGCGCGCTGCCGTCAGCGGAGTCGAGAAGCGGGGCTTCGTGGTCGCGCGCCGGCAGGTCGCCATCGCCGCCTGCGGGTTCCGCGGGCGCCTCGTCGCCCCCGGAATCGTCGCGCTCCAGCAGGGGATTCTGCTCGAGCTCCTGCTCGACATAGGCCGCGACCTCGATATTGGACAGCTGCAGCAGCTTGATCGCCTGCTGCAGCTGCGGTGTCATGACTAGCGACTGGCTCTGTCGCAGATCGAGGCGTTGAGTTAAGGCGGCCATGGGTTCCGGACGGCGCGCTTGTCAGGTCACGAGTCTTAGAGGCTGAACCGCTCGCCGAGATAGACGCGGCGCACGCCCTCGTGGGCGACGATCTCGGCCGGCATGCCCTCCATGAGGATCTGGCCGTCATGCAGAATGTAGGCACGATCGACGATGTCGAGCGTCTCGCGCACATTGTGGTCGGTGATCAGCACGCCGATCCCGCGATCCTTGAGGTGTGAAACGAGGTCGCGGATGTCGCCGACGGCGATCGGGTCGATGCCGGCGAGTGGCTCGTCGAGCAGCATGAAATGCGGCTGCGAGGCGAGGGCGCGAGCGATCTCGACACGCCGACGCTCGCCGCCGGAGAGCGCAAGCGCCGGGGTGCGGCGCAGATGGGTGATGGAAAACTCGGCCAGCAGCTCGTCGAGCATGGTTTCGCGCCGGTCGCGGTCGCTTTCGATGACCTCCAGCACGCCGCGGATGTTCTGCTCGACGCTCAGCCCGCGGAAGATGGAAGGCTCCTGCGGCAGATAGCCGACGCCGAGCCGGGCCCGCCGGTACATCGGCATTTCCGTGACGTCGATACCGTCCAGCATGATCTGGCCATAGTCGGGGCTGATGAGACCAGTGATCATGTAGAAACATGTCGTCTTGCCGGCGCCGTTAGGCCCGAGCAGCCCGACGGCCTCGCCTCGCTGCACGGAAAGCGAGACATTGCGCACCACCGGGCGCTTCTTGAAGCGCTTCCCCAAAATCTTGGCGGCCAGACCCGGATTGTCGGCGACCAGGCGAGGTCCGGAATCCTGCCTGTCTTCGACCACCTTGACGAAGGGTACGACCATTAGCGCACCTCGCGACGGGGGGCAGGCGGGGTGTTGCTGGAGGCGTCGGCCTTCTGGGGCACGAAAAGGCCGCGCACGCGCTTGTCGCCGCCAGAATCGGTACTGGTCAGCAGGCGGCTGATCCCGGTGTTGAGGTTGACCTCGGCGAAATCGCCGTTGAGCTGGTTCTGGCCACGGGTGATGCGGACATTGCCGGACATCATGGCAATGCTCGTATCGGCGTTGTAGACGCCACGATCCGCGCGCACGATGTCGGTGGCCGTGGAAACGTGGACGTTGCCGAATCCTTCGACGCGCTGCATCCGCTGGCCGCCAGGCGCGTCGGCTGCCGCGGGAGGCGGAGTGCCAGGACGGCCGCCTCGCGCTGTCGCTGCCGGCTGGGCCCGCGTGTTGGCGCGCGAGGGAGGCGGGGGTGCCGGCGGTGTGCGGCCCTCGACGAAGTGACTCGTCAGGATGTCGCCGGTCATCCGCCGGTCCTGGTTGACGGCCACGGCGGCGCCGCGGGCCACGGCGATCAGCTTTTGCTCCCAATACTCGAGGCTGTCGCGTGCCGTGATCACATCGGTCGGGGTCGTCAGCTTGAGCGCCCTGCCGGTCATTACCAACACACCGCTGTCGATGTCGTAGACCCCCTTGTCGCCAACTGCGGTCTGGCTGGGGTTGACGATGCGAACGTTGCCCTGAACCTCGTAGCGGAAGATCTCGGTCCCACCCGCGGGCTGGGAGCGGTAGTAGGCGATCAATGTGTCGCCGTTCACGGTCGTGTCGCCCTGCTTGGCGCTGGCATTGCCTCGCGCGATGTAACGCAGCGTCTCGCGGTGCCATTCGATGCCCTGGTCGGCAGAGATCTCGATGGGCTGGCCGCCTGCGCCGGGGCCCGTTCTCAGGCCCTGGGCTGCAAGCGGCCCGGCGGCAAGCACGGAGAGCGCGATCCCCAGGAGGGCGGGCCGGCCGGCGATCATTTCTTCTCCGGCGGGGTCGGGTAGAGCACGAGCCTGGACTTGCCGGTGATGGCGATCCGCGCGCCCTTCTCGTATATGCGGAACCCCTGGCCACGCAGCTGGCTGTCGGGACCCTGGCCTTCGACGGGGTCATCGCCGAATACGTCGCCGGCCGCGAGGTCCGCCTTGGCCCGCCGCGTCTTGATCTCGTAGCCGGCGTCATGGAACACGTTCACCTCGTCCCAGAGGTCGAGGATGCGCGTCTGCTTGTGGTACTGGCCCTCCAGCGCCGCCAGGGCGATCCATGAGCCATTATTGAGGGTCAGGTCCCCTTTGGGGTTGGCGAGGGCCGTGACGTCGCTGCCTCCTGCCTCCTGCATCGCCTGATCTGCCGTAATGGCGAAAGGCTGGTTGCGTGCGTCGGTGCCGACAAAGCGCGGGCTGACCATCCGCAGATTCTCCAGGTCGTCGATATTGACCTGCACCGGCTTGAGCCGGAAGCGGTTATCTAGCGGATTGAACTGCGGCCAGAACAGGACAAGGGAGGCTAGCGCGACGGCCGTGGCCGGCAGCACGATCTTCATCAGCGTGACGAAGCGGCTGTAGAGGACGCTGTGACGCCGCCGCCGCACGCTGGCGGAGACGAAGCGCGACAGACGGGCACGTTGGCGGCGCGGGGCAGCCGGTGCCGGGTGCATTCCGGGAGGGGCGAAACCGGATGGTGTGAGCGTCGGGCTCATGAGACGCCGGCGCGCAGCAGGTCGTGGATGTGCAGGATGCCGACCGGCGCAGAAGGTCCGCTGCCGGGCTCGACCACGAACAGGCTGGTGATGCCGCCGCCGCTCTTGCCGGCGTTCATCACGCCGAGGGCTTCGGCGGCGAGCGCGCCGGGACGGATGGTTTTCGGGCTGGCGCTCATCACCGCCTCGACGCGCTGCTGCAGCAGGTCGGGCGCCATGTGGCGGCGCAGGTCGCCATCGGTGACGATGCCCACCAGCCGGCCCTCGGCGTCGACAACCCCGACGCAGCCGAGCCGTTTGGCGGTCATCTCCACCAGCACCCCGGACATCAGCGTGCCGGTGGTGGTCAGCGGCATCTGCTCGCCGCGGTGCATGACGTCGGCTACACGCAGGAAGCGCTTGCCGAGCGCGCCGCGCGGATGGAATTGGTGGAAGTCGTCTGCCGAGAAGCCCTGACGCTCGAAGAGCGCCACCGCAATCGCGTCGCCAAGCGCCAGCATCGCCGTCGTCGAGGTCGTCGGTGCCAGGCCGAGTGGACAGGCCTCCTTGAGGGGCGGCAACAGCAGCGTGACATCGGACGCCTGGGCCAGTGACGAGTTCGCACCACCCGTGATGCCGATGACCGGGATGCCGAAGCGCCGGCAGAAGGCCAGAAGATCGGTCATCTCCGTGGTCTCGCCGGAGGATGACAGCGCCAGCACCGCATCGGCGCGGGTGATCATGCCGAGGTCGCCGTGGCTGGCTTCGGCCGGATGCACGAACTGCGCGGGGGTGCCGGTGGAGGCGAGGGTCGCGGCGATCTTGCGGGCGATATGGCCGCTCTTGCCCATGCCGCTGACGATGACCCGGCCGGTCACTCCCTCAAGGATGGCGATGGCTCGGCTGAAGGGGCCGGGGTCGCGATCGAGAGTTCGCGCCAGGGCGCCGATGCCCTCGGCCTCCAAATCAAGGACCCGCCGGGCGACTGTTGCGGCATCGTCGCCTCCGGCTGAACTGCCTTCCGGCGTGGGAGCAACCCGAATCGGCTGGGATTTCGCGTTCATGCTGCGATGCTATGTCCCAATCGTGCCTCAGAAATCGGTAGACCGGCCCTGCCTCGATCCGGCCGGCGACAGGTGGAGTGAACGCCTGTCACAGGCCGCCCCAACCCTACGAAAACGCCTTGCGGCAAAAAGTATGCCTACCGCGCTGCAAAAAAGCAACGCGTGAGGAATTTCAGCCAAATCAAAGAATTAGTGGGCCAATATGTCCTCTTCGCCCCAGCCCGCCAGATCCAGCTCGGCCCGCACCGGCAGGAAGCGGAAGCAGGCCTCGGCAAGCTCCCGCCTTCCCTCGCGCGCCAGCATCTCGTCGAGGCGGGCGCGCAGCGCATGCAGATGGAGCACATCGGAGGCCGCGTATTTGAGCTGGGCTTGCGTCAGCTCGGCCGCCCCCCAATCCGAGGATTGCTGCTCTTTCGACAGTTCCACCCCCAGCAAATCCTTGCACAAATCTTTGAGGCCGTGCCGGTCGGTGAAGGTCCGGGTCAGGCGCGAGGCGATCTTGGTGCAGTAGATCGGTGAGGTCGCGACATTGAGGAAGCGGCGCAGCACGGCGACGTCGAAGCGGGCGAAATGGAAGATCTTGGTGACCGCCGGGTCGCCCAGAAGCGCCTTGAGTCGCGGCGCCTCGTAGCGGCCCTTGGCCAGGCGCACGATATGGCAGTCGCCGTTGCCGCCCGAGAGCTGTACCAGGCAGAGCCGGTCGCGGCTGGGGTTGAGCCCCATGGTTTCGGTATCGACGGCGACCGTCGGGCCGAGGCGCAGGCCTTCGGGAAGATCGCCTTCGTGGAGTTCAATGGCCATCGGGCGGGGTCCTTTCACCTAACCCCGCCCGGAGAATGGTGCCCGAGAGAAGACTCGAACTTCCACGGCCTTTCGGCCACTAGAACCTGAATCTAGCGCGTCTACCAATTCCGCCACCCGGGCACTCTCCGGCACGGAGGCGGAGAGGCATAAGCGTCGGGGCGGGCGCTGTCAATCGCGCCGCTGACCTGCTAGATATCGCCCCAGCCACGCCCCTCGCGTGGCAGCCAGAACAAGAGGACAGCATGGCGGCGACAGCCAAGCGGGTGACGGTATTCGGCGGGTCCGGTTTTGTCGGTCGTTACTTGGTACGGCGGCTGGGGCGGAGGGCTGGGTGGTCCGCTTGGCGGTGCGCGATGCGGTGGCCGCCGCGTTCCTCAAGCCGGCGGGAAATGTCGGCCAGATTGTGCCGATGCGCTGCAACGTGCTCGACGACGAAGCCGTTGCCGCCGCGGTAGCCGGGGCCGACGCCGTGGTCAACTTGGTCGGTATCCTTTACCAGTTCGGCCGCCAGCGTTTCGACCCGATTCATACCGAGGCACCCGCCCGCATCGGCCGTGCCGCGGCTGCGGCCGGGGTCTCGCGTTACCTGCATGTCTCGGCCATCGGCGCCGATCCCTCTTCGCCCTCTCTCTACGCGCGCAGCAAGGCGGCCGGCGAAGCCGGGGCATGCGCCGCCTTCCCCGGTGTCACGCTCGTGCGCCCCTCGATCGTCATCGGGCCGGAGGACGGCTTCTTCAACCGCTTCGCCCGTATGGCGCAGCTGGCGCCGGCCCTGCCGCTGATCGGCGGCGGCCATACACGTTTCCAGCCGGTCTACGTCGGCGATCTCGCCGATGCCCTGATGGCCGCCCTCCGCGACGGCAGGACGGCAGGGCGCAGCTATGAGCTGGGCGGACCCCGCATCTATACGTTCCGTGAACTGATGGAGCTGATGCTCCGGGTCATCGGCCGCAGGACCCGTTTGCTGACCGTGCCCTTCGGGCTGGCCGAGATGCTGGCCATGGTCACGCAGCTCGCACCCGTTCCGCCGCTGACGCGCGACCAGGTTCTGCTGCTGGAAGCGGGTGACAACGTGGTGTCGGCGGGCGCCCCCGGCTTCGCCGAGCTCGGGATCAAGCCGCAGGCGATCGAGGCGATCCTGCCAACTTACCTCGACATTTACCGTCCCGGCGGCCGCTTCGCGGCGAGCCGCGTCGCCTGAACGCAGCCGGCGCCAACGCGCCATTGATCTTTCCATGTACTGTCCGCCTGCCTGGCTGCGCCTCGGCCTCCTTTCACTCGTCCTCGGCGGCATCGTCGTGTCCGCCGCGATCGAGACGCGTGAGCCCACCTGGATCCTGGCGCGGCTGGAGGATCTCGGGCCGCTCCTGCCTCTGGCCTTCATCGCAGTCCATATTGTCGCCAGCCTGACCTTCGTGCCTCGCTCGGCGATGGCCTTCGTCGCCGGGGCGCTGTGGAGCTTCTGGACGGCCTGTCTGTGGTCGCAAATCGGCGCGACTGCCGGGGCGGTCTCCGGCTTTCTGCTGGCGCGCTACGTCAACGCCGGCCTGCTAGTGCCCGAGGAGATGGCCCGCCTTGGTCCGCTGCTGCTGCGCGCCGAAGCCGGCGGCTGGCGCAGTGTGATGGTGGTCCGGCTCATCCCGGTGCTGCCGCATGCGCTGACCAATTACGCCCTTGGCCTGACGCGCGTGTCGTTGCGCGCTTATGCCGCGGGGTCGTTCCTCGGCCTGCTGCCGCACAGCTTTGCCTTCGTCTCGCTCGGTGTCAGCGGGCGTCGTGTCCTGGAGGGCGGCGCCTGGCTCGAGCCGATGCTCTGGGGATTCGGCTTTCTCGCGCTGTCGATCCTGCTGCCGAAGCTGCTGCGGCGATCCGCGTCGTGAACGACACCGCGGCCCCACTCGCCGGGACACCGGCCGATACCATCGCCGAGGCGCTGCGCCAGCTTGGCGTGGGCCCGCCCGAGGAGTCGGTGACCATCGGCCAGTTGGTGACCCAGCTGGACGCCCGGGCCCAGTCGCTGGTGCTCCTGCTGCTGGCCGCCCCCAACCTGACCCCCGGCCCGAGCATGCCGGGGTTCTCGACCGTCTTC